>OIFU01000317.1_pt1 | contig 28604 bp, 19 predicted proteins | sample 1582141 | NCBI WGS metagenome assembly OIFU01 (sample SAMN07501047, study PRJEB24779) | human gut metagenome | isolation source: stool | host: human infant | place: USA: Pittsburgh, PA
AAACCTCATATCGTACTGTTAAATAAAGTAGATTTAGCAGATCCTAAAGCTACAAAGGAATGGACTGAGTTCTTTACAAAACAAGGTATCACCGTATTGGCTATCGATTCTAAGTCTGGTAAGGGTAATAAGAAGTTAATATCTACTGTAGAGCGTTTAAGTAAGCCTATCATCGATCGATGGGTAGCTAAAGGCATTCGTAGTCGTTCTGTACGTACTATTATTTTAGGTATTCCTAATGTGGGTAAATCTACATTGATTAACTCCTTAGCTGGCTCTGCAGCAACGCGTACAGCTAACAAAGCAGGTCATACCCGTGGTCAACAATGGGTTAAAATCGGTAAAAACCTTGAATTGCTCGATACACCAGGTGTATTGTGGCCTAAATTAGAGGACCAACGCGCAGCGGCTCGTCTTGCTATGACAGGTGCTGTTTCCGATGATGTGTATGATTTAGAGCATGTCATTAAACAATTAATTAATCACTTATTGACGAATACACCAAATATTTTGGTTGAACGTTATAAATTAAAAGAAGAAGAGATGACAGATGTGGATACTATTCTTGAAAGCATCGGTCGTCGTCGTGGTTGTCTCGTAAGTGGTGGCGTAGTAGACTTTGATAAAGCTCGCCGCATCATCTTGCAAGACTATCGCAATACTAAACTTGGTACCATTACATTAGACCAAGTGGATGAAGAACCATACTATCCTGAAGATGGTGAGGACACACAAAATGGATAAGGATGTTTTTTCTAAATTAAAGGTTGCAGACATTAAGGCGATCTTTGAAACTGAACAAGCCTTAGAGATTTTGCCATTGGCTCAAGAGGATACTCGAAGTTCCGTTCAAAAATTAGCGATTTCTTACATTAAACGTCAAGAAAAAGAGTTAAAAGAGCAGCAACGTCTCATGAGCATGTATGACTATGAAGGCATGTTTTATGATCAAGGGATATATCATGTAGCTGGCGTCGATGAGGTGGGTCGTGGCCCTATTGCAGGACCTGTAACGGTAGCGGCCGTTATCTTGCCGCCTATGACTTTAATTCCAGGTCTTAATGACTCTAAAAAGCTAACAGAAGAAAAACGTGAGGCCCTCTACGATATCATCATGGACGAATCTATAGCAGTTAGCTGTATTTCTTACGGCCCAGAAAAGATTGATGAGCTCAATATCTATGAAGCAACGCGACAAGCAATGTATGAGGCGATTCGCACGCTCAGCGTACCAGCTGAAGCAGTAGTAGCTGATGCAATGAAATTGCCTGATCTGACGATTCCTGTTGAATCTATTATTAAGGGCGATAGTAAAAGCGCTAATATTGCGGCTGCATCAATCATTGCAAAGGTTACACGAGATCGATATATGAAGAGCCTTGATGATGAATACCCTGGTTATGGATTTGGTATTCATAAAGGTTATTATACGGAGTTACATAAAGAAGCTGTTGAACAACAAGGTGTAACACCACTACATCGCAAGAGCTTTGAACCTATTAAATCTATTGTTCGTTGGGTTAAGCCAGAGTAATTATTAATAAACTTATTTTATGATTTGACTATTAAGTTAACTTCTATATTTGTATTAATTGTATTAGTTGTATCATTATAAAACGCATATAGTTCATAACCGTAAAGAGGTTCCTATTGGTCACCGATGTGACTATTAGGAACCTCTTTTGTATTTACTTTTATAGTCTCCATACTCTACGCTACAAGTAAGTGTTACCTGTTGAAAGTTTAGATGTAGATTGAGTGATAATTATTCTATAAGTTATTGTAGTTACTACACTTAAATAGGAGGTATATATGAAAACGATTAGTACGGGTAAAGCATTCAATGAACTCGATTCCAAGGAACTTGGAAAATGGGGCGAACGGGTGGCCATTAAATATATTGAAAAGATCGGCCTTACAGTAGTAGATACGAATTATAGAACCCGATTAGGTGAAATCGATATCATTGCTAAAAAAGATTTAATCTATCATTTTATTGAAATTAAAGCTCGCCGTGGAATGCAACATGGATTGGCTCGTGAAGCGGTGACAAAGAAGAAACAAAAGCATATTAAACGGGCAGCTATGTTATTTTTGTATGATCTACATCAAAAAAGACGGCGCTGGAAAGAGTTATCCTTTGATGTAATTGAAGTGTACTTGCATGAAGACTTTCAAAGTTCCATTCATTATTTACCGCAATGCTTTTAGAGAGGTTACCTATGTATGCAAAACTATATGGCGCTACCTTACATGGCATAGATGGATGCATAATTACGGTTGAAGTTGATATATCTCAAGGCTTGCCTGTCTTTGACATTGTAGGTCTACCTAATCAATCGGTTAAGGAAGCTCGCGAACGTGTACGAGCAGCCATTAAAAATAGTGGCTATGAATTTCCTATGAGACGTATTGTAGTAAACCTAGCACCGGCTACGATTCGTAAAAGTAGTGCAGGACTCGATTTAGCTATTGCATTGGGGGTTCTCATTGCATCAGGACAGATAAAAGGGCGTAAAGCAAGTATTTCAGTTTTATTAAAAAACAGTTTGTTTATGGGAGAGCTAGCTTTGGATGGCTCACTATTACCAACCTTTGGCACATTGGCGATGTCCCTTGCAGGCTTAGATTCTAAGTATTCTACTATATTTACAAGTGTTGAAAATGGTCAAAATTTAAAAGCCATACCAAAGCTTACCATTTATGGGGAGTCTTCATTACTTCATGTTATTTCTATTTTGGAGAAACTAGCTAAATCAAAGTGCTCTAAAGTAGATAAAGAGACTATTAGCAAATCTACAAGTTCGAAAAATCAAAACTATAATCAATCAGCGGAATTGTTAGCGTCATATAATCCTGTAGATTATATTGATGAAAATAATTGTGTAAATACAGAATCTAATCAAACATATACAGTAGATTTTAGTGATGTACAGGGGCAAGAGCTTGGAAAACGGGCTATGCTCATCAGTGCTGCAGGTCATCATCATTGTATTATGATAGGTCCACCAGGTGGTGGTAAAACGATGATGGCTGAGAGATTGCCGACCATATTACCACCTATGACATGGAATGAAATCATTGAAGTGAGTCGTATACAAGATGTAATAGGATTATTAGGTGACACGGGATTGGTTACAACACGTCCTTTTAGGAATCCCCATCATACTGCAACTTTAGCGAGTATGGTAGGCGGTGGTATTCAAGGTCGACCTGGTGAGGTAACTCTTGCTCACGGAGGTGTTCTATTTATGGATGAGGCACCTGAATTTCAACGTCAAGTTATCGATGCGCTTAGGCAACCTTTGGAATCACGCACAATTACCATCAATCGATCTCAAGGTAATTACATATATCCTGCTGATTTTATTTGTATTTTAGCGGCTAATCCATGTCCTTGTGGCTATTATCATGATCCGTATAAAGAGTGTGTATGTACGGAAACAATGGTTAAAAATTATCAGCAACGATTATCTGGACCTATTATGGATCGCATTGATCTACACATACCTGTTGAAAGGCCTACATTAGAGCAATTATTAGATACTTCGTCTTCAACGATGACGAGTGAAAGTATGAGAGAACAAGTTGTTATGGCGACCTCTATGCAACAGAAACGGTATGAAGGCCTAGATTTTAGCTCTAATGGAGCCGTACCGCATAAGGCCATAGGTGAGCTTTGCCATATTACCGATAAGGCTTGGAGTGTACTCGGTAATATATTTGATCATTTCCATTTAAGTGGACGTGCTTTTGATCGCATATTAAAGGTTGCTCGTACCATAGCAGACCTTGAGGGAAACCCACAAGTGGAACCACATCATATTTCCGAAGCAATGCTATTTAGAACAGATAAATAGGTGATATTATGACAAGATATGACGACAACATTTATATTGCAGGTCTCCAAAGTTTATATAATGTGGGCGCAGCACATGTACGGAGTTTTATTGATGATTTTGGAGGACCCTATGAAGCTTGGCAAGCTGTTAAGAAGGTTGAAAATTTGAAATCTTATTATCATATTTCCGTAGGAGATAAACGTGCTATTGCAGCATCGGCTAGGGATGAAAAACTAGATTATATAATTCAAAAATTAGACGAATATCATATGGATGTGACTACCTTTCTAGATAAAGATTTTCCATCTATGTTAAACCAAATCTATAATCCACCAGCTATATTATTTATGCGAGGCAATCGAGCTTTATTAGATAAAAGACTGAACCGTATTGCTATTGTAGGGGCGCGGCGATGTTCGTTATATGGTAGAAATGTGGCGAGAATGTTGGGAAAAGAATTAGGCAAATACAGTACTATAATTGTGAGTGGCGGAGCTCGCGGTATCGATTCACATGGTCATGAAGGACTACTAGCAAGTCAGGGGTACGGCATTGTCGTTATGGGATGTGGTTTAGATATTGTATATCCTAGAGAAAATTCAAAATTATTTGACAGAATATTGGCAAATAATGGATTACTCCTATCTGAATATCCTCCAGGCACACCGCCATCGGCAAAGCATTTCCCAGCACGTAACCGTATTATTAGTGGTCTTAGTCGAGGTGTAATCGTAGTAGAGGCTAAGGCTAGTAGTGGCTCTTTAATTACTGCAGATATGGCTGTTAGCGAAGGGCGCGATGTGTTTGTAGTACCGTGTAACTTATTAGATCATACGGCGGATGGTAATAAGTTTCTTATGCGAAATGGTGCTTTTGTATTGACTGGATATGAGGATATTGTGGAACAGTATCATTTAACATTGCGGGATTTTTTCGCCACAGAAGAGAAACTTTCACCGGCAAAAAAGAAACTTTCAGAGTCAAAGAAAGTGGAACATAGTCATGTAAAAGAGGGGGATTTAGTAAGTAATACATGTAAGGGTGTTGATAGTCATGGGCCGTCTATGTTAAGCTTTAGTTTGGATAAGAGTTTAATCTTGAGTGAAATACCTCATGACCGATGTATTACTGTTAGTGATATTTTGAAAGTAACTCACATTCCATTGCAACAATTGCAGCCCTTATTACTAGAGTTAGAGCTAGAAGGGGCTATAGAGCATCAACCGCCGAGAGGCTATATTAATATGACTAGGAGTGATATACTTGTCCATTAAACGATCTATCGTTATTGGCGAGCCAAAAGCAGCTAGTACTAGTAAAGAAACAAAAAAGAAAAGTACTACAAAAGAGAGTACTACGATAAAACGTAAGGTTGCCAAAGAGGCTCTTACTCCTATGGGAATTGTACGGGACAAGTCTGTGTTACAAACCTCTGTGCCACCTGAACAACGGGAACCTCGTGTATATAATCCTGAAGGCAAAGTATTGGTTATTGTAGAATCTCCTGCTAAATCTAAAACAATTGAAAAATTCTTAGGTCCAAACTATGTAGTAAAAGCAAGTATGGGCCACTTACGAGATTTGCCTAAATCTCAAATGGGTATCGATATAGAGCATGGCTTTACACCGCGCTATAGCAATCTAGTAACTCGTAAAAAGGTTATAGATGAACTCGTTTCCTATGCTGATGAAAGTAGTGCCGTATTGCTCGCAACTGACCCTGACCGCGAAGGGGAAGCCATTTCATGGCATTTGGCGTACATTCTTAACGTAGATCCTACGTCTACATGCCGTATTACATTTAACGAGATTACTAAAAATGCAGTAGCGGAAGCCTTAGAGACTCCACGTACCATTGATATGAACATGGTAGATGCTCAACAAGCACGCCGTGTGTTAGACCGTATTGTAGGCTATAAATTAAGTCCACTATTATGGAAAAAGGTTTGTAAGGGCCTTAGTGCAGGACGTGTACAGTCCGTTGCTGTTCGTCTCATCTGTGAACGAGAACGAGAAATTCAAGCCTTTGTGCCACAAGAGTACTGGACTATTGAAGGTAATTTTGAAACGCCTAAAAAAGAGGCTTTCACAGCAGAATTAACTCATATTAAAGGTGAAAAAATCGATATTACTACTGAAAAAGATGCACAAGCCGTTGTCGATGCCATAGGCGGTGCCGATGCAGTGGTAACTAATGTGGAAAAACGTAAGCGCTCTCGTAAGGCTGCACCACCATTTACAACTTCTACGTTGCAACAGGATGGTGTTCGTAAGTTGAACTTTGGTGCAAAGCGTACCATGATGATTGCTCAACATTTGTATGAAGGTTTAGAAATCGGTTCCTATGGTCATGTAGGTTTGATTACTTATATGCGTACAGACTCTACGCGTATTTCTAAAGAGATGCAAGCTATGGCTAAGGATTATATTCTTCGTAACTATGGTGAAGATTATTATCCATCTAAACCTAATATGTACGGTGCAAAAGGTTCTGCTCAAGATGCCCATGAAGCGATTCGTCCTACATCATTAGAGTTAACACCAAAAATGGTAGAACCATTCTTAAGTCGTGATGAGCTAAAATTATATACGTTGATTTGGAATCGTTTTATGGCGAGCCAAATGGCACCACAACAAAATGAATCCACTACCATTGAGTTAACTGTTCATGATGACTATACATTTAAAGCGACAGGCTCTCGAGTGATCTTCCCAGGTTTTAGTGCTATTTATGAAGATACTAAAAAAGAGGATGTTCCTCAATTGCCGGCACTCAAAAAGAATGATGCTGCTCATACGGTAGAGGTATTGCCTGAACAACATTTCACGCAACCACCTCCACGTTATTCTGAGGCGAGCCTAATCAAAACATTGGAAGAGCTCGGTATTGGTCGTCCAAGTACATATGCTCCAATTCTTGATACAATCGTAAGTCGTAACTATGTAGAGAATACGAATAAGCAATTCGTTCCCACAGAGTTAGGCTTTGTAGTGGTAGATTTCTTGATTGCGTACTTTGAAAAAATCATCAATACAGGTTTTACTCGCGATCTTGAAGAAGAGCTTGACGCTATTGCATCCGGTAAGGATACATATCTAAAGGTATTGTCTGATTTCTATGAAGTATTCGCTAAAGAACTAGAGGATGCGAGCGATGTGGATCGCATTGAAATTGCATCTATGGAAAGTGATGAAACGTGCGAACTCTGTCATAGCCCAATGGTATATAAATTTGGTCGCTATGGTAAGTTCCTTGCATGTTCTAACTTCCCAGAATGTAAAAATACTAAACCTATTACGGTAGGGACAGGTGTAACTTGCCCTAAATGTAAAGAAGGAGAAATCGTAGAACGTAAGTCTCGTCGAGGACGTTTGTTCTATGGTTGTAACCGTTATCCACAATGTGATTTCACATTATGGGATAAACCAACCCATGAATTCTGTGATACTTGTGGTTCTATTATGGTTGAAAAGACATATAAAAATGGGACGACTAAGAAATTCTGTTCCAATGAAACGTGTCCAACTCGACCTCCAAAGAAAACTAGAAAGAAAAAGAGCGAAGCTAGTGAAGAAACTGTAAAAGAATCTAAGAAGTCTAGCAAAGCTAACGAGGAAACAACAGTTGAATAATAAAAATGTTATTGTTATTGGTGCAGGTTTAGCTGGTTCTGAGGCAGCATGGCAGCTTGCCAACCGAGGTATTCATGTTGACTTATATGAAATGCGTCCCGTTAAGAGCTCTCCTGCGCACCAAACAGATCAATTTGCCGAACTCGTATGTAGTAACTCTTTACGAGCTGGCAATATTGAAAATGCAGTAGGTCTTTTAAAAGAAGAGATGCGTCGTTTAGGCTCCATTATTATGGAATGTGCCGATGCGACAGCTGTACCTGCCGGTGGTGCCTTAGCCGTTGATCGTCACTTGTTCAGTGAAATGGTGACTGAAAAGGTAAAAGGTCACCCTAATATTACAGTGCATCACGAAGAGGTAACCGAGATTCCTGCTGAAGGTACTGTTATTTTTGCTTCTGGTCCCCTTACATCTGAAGCATTAGGGGATAAGATTAAAGAATTAACTGGTGAAACTGGCTTTTACTTCTACGATGCAGCAGCACCTATTGTTACAGCAGAATCTTTGAATTATGATAAAGTATTTGCTGCTTCTCGTTATGATAAGGGCGATGCAGATTATCTTAACTGTCCTATGACAGAGGAAGAATACAAAGCATTCTGGCATGAGCTTACAACGGCTGAAGCAGTACAACCAAAGGATTTTGAAAAAGAAATCTATTTCGAAGGTTGCATGCCTGTAGAAATTATGGCAAGCCGTGGTGAAGATACATTGCGCTATGGACCATTAAAACCAGTTGGTTTGGTGGATAAGCGTACCAATGAGGAATCTTATGCAGTTGTTCAATTGCGTAAGGAAAATAAGGAAGGCACTATGTTTAACTTGGTAGGCTTCCAAACTCACTTAAAGTGGGGCGAACAAAAACGTGTATTTGGGATGATTCCAGGCCTTGAAAACGCAGAATTCGTTCGTTATGGCGTTATGCATCGTAATACATATATCAATTCTCCTGAGTTGTTGAATCATGCGTTCGAACTTAAAAAGGAACCACGCTTATTCTTCGCTGGTCAAATGACAGGCGTAGAAGGTTATTTAGAATCTGCTGCTAGTGGTCTTATGGTAGGTTTACAAGTAGAACGTTATTTAGAGGAACGCTCATTTATTGATTTTCCTAAAACTACGGCAATTGGCTCCCTTAGCCACTATATTTCTAACTACGAAGGGTCTAACTTCCAACCGATGAATGTCAACTTTGGCATCATGGATCCATGGCCTCAAAAAGTGCGGAAGAAAAAAGAGAAAAATGCACTCATTGCTAATCGTGCATTAGAAGAACTAGATGTATTAAAAGCTAAAGAAAATTTATAAGCTTTGGTCTTATAAAATAAATTGCTCAATACTATATGTGTTTATAGACTTATAAAGAAAAATCCTTCATTCAATGGAAAGCCCAATGAATGAAGGATTTTTTATTATTCATAATATATGTTGTTATTTACGTTTTTTCGTTTTAGGTGCTGTTTCTGTAGTTTCAAGTACAGGTTGATTTTTCTTTTCTAAGTAGCCTAGATAGATAAATAGACAAATGCCAACGACGATAACAATAAGACTAGTCATCTGAGCAGATTTTAAGCCTAGTGTTAAGTCTACATAGTCACCGCGTAAGAATTCAAGGAAGAATCTAGCTGTAGAGTAGAGAATGGCATATAGTACGAATACTTGACCTTTAGCATGTTTAAAGGAGCTAAATAATAGGAGGGCCACAAATATAAGAATGTCGATTTGACCTTCCCAGATTTCGGCTGGCCATAATGGTTGATTGCCATAAGTGCGATATGCTAACGTGCTTTCTGGATAGAGAATGCCATAATTACCGCCCGTAGGATGTCCAAAAGCATCGCCATTTAAAAGGTTTGCCATACGCCCTACAGATTGAGCCAAGATTAATGCAGGTGCAAATAAATCTGCAAAGGCCCAGAAGTCGATATTATTTTTACGTAAGTACCAGTAGCCTGCAATGGTACCTAATATAACGCCGCCTTGTATGGCCATACCACCTTGCCATACAAAGGGAATTTCTAATAAATGATTGCCATAATAGTGCCAATCAAAGAAGAATACATCCCATAATCTAGCACCGATGAGACCCGCTACGGCAACAGTAATGGAAAAGTCGATGATATGTTCATGCCAACCACGACCATCTTTTTTTAATAAAACATAGGCAACCGAGGCACCACAGATGATAGCTAAGGCTAACATGGCACCATAAGCCCTGATAGGAAAGTCACCTATAAAAAATAGATATTGATGCATATAAAACTCCTTTTGTAATAACTTGTATTGTATAAAGTAAATTATAAATTACATGTACCCTTCATGCAACAACTGAGAGGAATTCTATATAATATGTTATAATATAGAGATTGAAATTGTATCCCCTTTAGGGGACTAGAGTTAGGAGAGTTCATGATTCGTAAATCTACTATTTTAAAATCTTTAACAGCTTTGGTAATGTCTGCATTATCTAGTACAGCCGTACAAGCAGAAGTATTAGTGCCTATTGATCAATTCTTGGCGAATACTACGCGTCATTACGAAGCTAATCAATATAAAACATCCTATACGGTATATGTACCTCAAACAGTATTACAAGGAAATACTATCATTTTAGATCCTGCTGCTGTTGGGGAACCTGTAAAATTGCCAACTACTAGCAAAAATGGCACGACCTATGTCGATATTGAATCTGATCCAGCTATGCTTGGTGTGAGCTATACAAAGATGAATGGTCAATTAACATTAGGTCCTGCACCACAAGCTTCTACGGTAAAAGCTCCGTATACAATGCAAACACCATTGTCTTGGGCGTTTGATCCATGGCCAACACAGGGAGCTCCATATCAAGCAAAACTTAATGCTAGCGGTGATAATATCATTTCTCCCAGCTGGTTTAAATTGCATAGCCTTGGCCTCGAAGCAAGTCCTAATGTAAGTATTGATTATGTTAACGATTATAAGAGTAAAGGTTACCACGTATGGCCTTTGATTACGAATCGATTCGACCCTGGCTTTACTAGTGGTATCTTAGCAGATCAATCTGTATGGAAAAAATATGCTCATAACCTCGTGCAATATGCTTATATTTATGGCTTTGATGGGTATAACTTTGACTTTGAAAATATTGATTATGCCGACCGTGATCGTTTAACAGCGTTTGTAGCGTATTTATCTAACCATTTACATCAATACAATATTAAAACATCCATTGATGTAACTGGTTATTCTGATAGCCCTGAATGGTCATTAGTATATAATCGTAGTGCCTTTGCTAATTCTGTAGACTATGTAGTTCTCATGGCTTATGATGAAACATGGGCTAAGAGTACGACAGCAGGTCCTGTAGCAAGTTATCCATGGGTTCGCAATCATACAGAAAAAATGCTTTCTGAAGTGCCATCCCAAAAACTAGTACTAGGTGTGCCATTCTATATGCGCTTATGGCATGATACAAATGGCTATGCTAAAGGCGAAACATTGGCTATGAAAAACACAAGTAGCTATTTTGCAAATTACAAAGATAAAATGACATGGGATGATCGATTAAAACTATATTATTTATCTATCCCCACTGGCTCTGGTTCTGATCGTATTTGGTTTGAAGATAATACGTCTTTAGGTTTGAAGCTAGATCTTGTAAAAGAGTTACAACTTGGTGGTTTTGCTGCATGGCGTAAAGGCTTTGAAGACGAATCCACTATTGCTATGATTCAAGAAAAAGACTTAGGACGTGGTATTCCAAAATCCGCTACTGTAGTTACTCCTGAACCTGTAGTAGAAGAAACAAAACCATTAACTAAGCTAGAACAATATAAATTACGCCTAGAGGAAAAAGAAAAGGCAAAAGCCGCTAAGGCAGAAGCGAAACGCAAGGCTAAAGAGGAAAAAGAATTAGCTAAACGTAAAGCTAAGGAAGAAGCTGAACAAGCTAAAGCGGAGAAAAAACGTCAAGCAGAGGAAGCTAAGGCAGAGAAAAAACGCTTATCAAAATCTGTACAAGTAGTAAAACGCTAGAGTTTGACTGCTTTCATAGTACGTAGTAAAATAAAAATATTGATTATAAAACGGCAACTAATGAGGTTGACTATATGAGGAGGCCCCTACATGAATGAAAAATATGTAGCCCAAGATATTGAGAAAAAGTGGCAAAAGTACTGGGACGATAACCATACTTTTAAAACAGAATATGATGAAGCTAAAGAAAAATATTATGTATTAGAAATGTTCCCGTACCCATCTGGTAACTTACATATGGGTCACGTGCGTAACTATTCCATTGGTGACGTAGTAGCTCGTTTCAAAAAAATGAAGGGCTTTAATGTGTTGCATCCAATGGGCTGGGACTCCTTTGGTATGCCTGCTGAAAATGCGGCTATCAAACATGGTATTGCCCCTAAAACATGGACACTTGACAACATCGAGAACATGAAATTGCAACAAAAAGCACTTGGCTTGTCCTATGATTGGGACCGTGAAGTTGCAACATGTAAAGAAGATTATTATAAATGGACTCAATGGTTCTTCCAACAATTTTATAAAAAAGGCTTAGCATACAAAAAAGAAGCTAAAGTAAACTGGTGTGAAACGTGCCATACTGTATTGGCGAACGAACAAGTTATCGACGGTGCTTGCTGGCGTTGTGACAACCCAGTTGAGAAAAAAGATTTGTCTCAATGGTTCTTGCGTATTACAGAATATGCTGATCGCTTATTAACTGATTTAGACACTCTTGATCACTGGCCACAACGCGTTAAATTAATGCAAAAGAACTGGATTGGTCGCTCTGAAGGTACAGAGTTCTCCTTCGAAGTTCCATCCATTAATGAACGCGTATCTGTGTATACTACACGGGTTGATACTATTTACGGTGTAAGCTATGTAGTATTGGCTCCTGAACATCCATATGTAGAACGTCTTATTGAAAATGCTCCTAACAAAGCTGAATTAGAAGCTTTTATTACGCGTATGCGCAATATGAGCGATATTGACCGTACATCTACAGATGCACCTAAAGAAGGTATGTTCACTGGTTCTTATGCAGTAAACCCTATGTCTGGCGAACAAGTTCCAGTTTGGATTGCTAACTATGTATTAGTAGACTATGGTACTGGCGCTGTAATGGGTTCCCCTGCACATGATGAACGTGACTGGGAATTTGCTCATAAATATGATTTGCCAATCAAACAAGTTGTAGCTCGGGAAGGCGAAGAATATAGCCTTGAAAAATGGCAAGAATGGTACCATGAAGATGGTATCCTCGTTAATTCTGGCGATTATAACGGTCAAACATCTGAAGAGGCTCGTAAAAATATTACAGCTGCTCTTAATGAACGCGGTATTGGTGAAGGTAAAATAAACTTCCGCCTTCGCGACTGGTTGATTTCTCGTCAACGTTACTGGGGCGTGCCAATTCCTGTAGTATACTGTGAAAAATGTGGGGAACAACTCGTTCCTGAAGAAGAGTTGCCAGTACGCTTGCCAGAGGATGTTAAATTTGAATCTGGTGCTGTATCTCCATTGGCTACATCTGAAAGCTTTTTAAATACTACATGTCCTAAATGTGGTGGCCCTGCACGTCGTGAGACAGATACAATGGACACATTTATCGATTCCTCTTGGTACTTCTTGCGCTATACAGACGCTAAAAACGACCAAGTTCCATTCGATAAAAAAATCGCTAATTACTGGATGAACGTTGATCAATATATCGGCGGTATTGAACATGCTATCTTGCACTTGTTATACTCTCGATTCTTTGTGAAAGTTATTCATGATTTAGGCCTTATCGAAGCTAACGAACCATTCCGTGGTTTGTTGACACAAGGTATGGTTCTTAAAGAAGGCAGCAAGATGTCTAAATCCAAAGGTAATGTAGTTTCTCCTGAAGAAATTATCAATACTTATGGCGCAGACACTGCCCGTTTGTTCATTCTCTTTGCGGCTCCTGTAGATCGTGACCTCGATTGGTCTGACCAAGGCGTTGAAGGTTCTTACCGTTTCTTAGGTCGTGTATGGCGTATTGTTGATGCATACAACGAAGAAGCTAAGAAAAATGTAACTGGTGAACTTACAAAAGACGAATTTGCATTGCGTCGTGAATTGCACCGTGTTATCAAGAAGGTAACAGAAGACCTCGATAACAACTTCAACTTCAATACTGCTATTTCTGCCATCATGGAACTTGTAAATGCTATGTACGCTCATAAGGACAAAGCTGATACAATTAATAGCGCTTTAGCTAATGAATTGACTCATTCCTTATTACTTCTTTTAGCACCATTCGTTCCTCATATGACAGAAGAGTTGTGGCATGAATTGGGTGAAACTACATCCATCCACACTGAAAATTGGCCTGTATATGAAGAGGCAGCTCTTGTTGTAGATGAAGTAGAAGTAGTATTACAAGTAAATGGTAAAGTTCGTGATAAACTTACTGTTTCCGTAAATATTACAAAAGAAGAATTAGAAACATTGGCTAAAGAGTCTAGCCGTGTTCAAGAGTTTACAGAAGGTAAAAATATTGTAAAAGTTATTTATGTACCTGGTAAACTTGTAAATATCGTAGTTAAATAACGATATTCTATTCGTTTAATACTGTAAGCCCCCAACTACATAGGTAGAAGGGGGCTTATTTTATAGTGAGGTAATTATGGCAAAACGTAGCGATTATATTTCCTGGGATGAATACTTCATGGGCGTTGCCATTTTGGCAGCACAACGTTCTAAAGATCCAAATACACAAGTTGGTGCATGTATCGTTAGCAATGATAATAAAATTTTATCCATTGGCTATAATGGCATGCCTTTGAATTGTAGCGATGATGACTTTACGTGGGAACGCGATACAGCAGATGATAATAAATATTTCTATACTGTACATAGTGAACTTAATGCCATTCTGAATTATCGTGGTGGTTCTCTAGAGGGCTCTAAGATTTATGTAACCCTTTTCCCATGTAACGAATGTGCTAAAGCCATTATTCAAAGTGGTATTAAGGCTGTTATTTACCGAGATGATCTTTACAAAGATACAAAAGAGGTTAAGGCATCTAAGCGGATGTTAAAAACTGCAGGCGTAGAGATTATTGAATATAAGCCAACCGGTCGCACTTTAAATATTACATTGTAATAGAATAAATTTTTATTACTATCAAAAGACCCTATATACAAACATATATAGGGTCTTTTTGTATGTAGTTTTCCATTATAAATTGATATCTACTAGAGCCGTTAGACTAGACATACAGTTTTTGCTGTCATCCAATTTATGATTGTTTTGTAGTTATGTTTATACTTGTAAACGACCATCAATCATAATGTCTACTTCTTGACCGTCACGAGTGTAGCCCTTGATGTTCATCCGTTCATGGCCAATCATAAAGTCCACATGTGTCAAGGAGTGGTTAAGGCCGCGTTCCTTTAATTCTTCTTCAGATAAACCATCGCTGTTTTTAAGGCATGTAGGATAGGATGCACCAATTGCTAAATGACAGGACGCATTTTCATCAAATAATGTTTCGTAGAAGATTTGGTTAGACTGGCTAATTGGGCTGAAGTGATCAACCAAGGCAACCTCGCCGAGGTACTGGGAACCTTCATCAGTTTCTACTAATTCTTTTAGAACTTCATAACCTTCTTTGGCAGTGTATTCTACAATTCTACCTTCTTTGAATGTAAAGGAGAAATCAGAAATAGTGTTGCCATGGTAAATTAAAGGTTTTGTGCTGTGCACAACGCCATTTACACCATTATATTGAGGAGCAGAGAAAACTTCTTCTGTAGGTATATTGGCGTTGAAAATAGTACCATCTTTAGAGGATTCTTCACCACCTAGCCAGATATGGCCTTCTGGTAATTCCAATAGGAGGTTAGTACCATTTTCACAAGTATAACGCAATGCCTTTAAGTCTAATTTATTCAATGCTTCACAACGATGACGCAATTTTGCCATATGATGACGATATGTATCTTTCGCTTCGATACCTTCAATGCGACAAAGTTTTAATAATGTTGCCCACAATTGGTCGATTTTTTCTTCGTCCGTACCTTCATAGCCAAGTAGATCTGCCCATAGAACGGTCGGTACAGAGGCAACACACCATGTAACAGAAGAGTTCATGATGGCTGTATGGTAGAAGGACAATGCTTTATTTAAGTTACGAGATTGTAAGGAAATACGATCTGTTGGAATGCCTTCTAAGGCTTTTGGATTAGCACTAATTAAAGATAAGAACGCGGCCTTTTCATCGATGTACTGCTTGTAGAATTCAGGAATCCAGTTAGCTGGTTTTTCTAAAACAGACTCATTAGCATGCAATAAACGTTGACGGGCAATAGGGGAACATCTCCAGTTAAGAACAACCTCCTTAGCACCTAGTTCATATGCTTCCTCAGTAACGATTACTGCAAAATCTTTATTTTCTACATCAACAGAAATAACTAATGTTTGATCCTGTTGTAAATTTACGCCGTACTTTAGCAATGTATGGGCATATTTTTTTAATGTATCTTGATTCATAAATTCTCCTTTTATTTGACATCAATTGTTAAACTCCTGCTGGTGTGACTAATAGAGTCAGAGGTAGGAGTTTTATTTTTCATAGGGAAATTCTTCAGTAGGAGGTGCACTATGAAAGGTAAATTGAAGCCTTATATGATAATTATATTAATCCTATGTGTTTTAGTAGGAATTTATTTCCTATGGCCTATTATAACAGATGAAAGCGATTCTGTCCTTGCTGAAGGGGGTATAGATGGAAATTCTTCTATATCTTCAGTAGAAGAACAGCCTAATAAACCTATCGCTTATATAACAGGTGCTGTTGTATCTCCTGGTTTATATGAGCTTGAAAGTTCTGCTACAGTAGGCGATATTGTTAAGCTAGCAGGAGGACTATTACCGTATGCAGATGTAGAGTCTATCAATATGGCCAAGCCAGTTGTAGCAGGTGATCATATCCATGTAATATTTAACTTTCACGGCAACCCTGAAGTGGTATTGCGTGGTAATAAGATAAATATCAATACTGCAACGGCAAAGGAATTAGATGCTCTACCAGGGATAGGACCTGCTATGGCTAAAAGAATTGAGGAATATCGCTCACAAAAAGGCCCCTTTACATCTGTTGAAGGTATCAAGGGGGTGAAGGGAATTGGTGACGGCGTATTTAAGAAAATTAAAGATAAAATTACAATTTAATCATAGGAATGATAATCATGACAGAGTGGTTCTAGATGCAGATATTTTAAGTCCTACACAAATGGTGTTGACTCATAATCAATGGGCACATGTTATATTAGGATCTATCATTATAGGAACAATACTAGGGTATGGAAATTATTTTCCTGTACTCAATCAAATGCACTACATCTTTGCTATAGGGATAGCCATTATAGGTGTCAGTGTTTTTAAAGTCTTGCAATCGTCTGATTGGTGGTGCTCACTTGGTAAGTTAATAGTTTTAGTGTCTCTTTTTGTAGGACTTTCGTATTATCAAACAGATTTACGGATTATACATTTTAATAGTTATACTTCATATTATTTGCAGCAAGAAGGCGAATATCTTGGTACGGTTGTAACTGCGCCTGAAAGGATAAGTTTAAACGGACAGGAGTATTACAAATATACTATTGAAGTCCATGGCTTACATCCATATAAAAATACTGCAAAAAATAATTATATTAAGGCACAGGGGAGGTTACAGGTATATTCAAAGGTATATACTACTAAGTATCCCATACGACTAGGGGAACAAGCTATTATTGAAGGGACACCAAAGCCTTTATTTCTCATCGAAGAGGAAGGTCGTATTAATCTTCGCGGTCGCTATATGGGTTCCAATACACGAGGGCGAATCTACGATGGTGTATATAGAGCTGCTACAGATAAAGACTTACAAGAATTTCGCTATAAAGAAACCTTTTCTGAAAAACTATATAGGAAACTCTTATTCATTTGTGGATCAATACAAGCGTCTATAGATAAAACTATTGCTCATCATTTAGAGGGGCCACAACAAGTATTGGCACAAGCATTAGCTTTAGGTGGCCATTATAGTGAGCTAGGAGAAGACACAATGAAGGATTTTTCCTATACAGGACTTATCCATATTCTATCTATATCAGGTTCGCATATTTCTCTCTTATTAGCATTGGTATATGGACTTGGGCGACTTATTAAATTAAGAAAACGAACCAGTTTGATTATGGGGATTTTACTGGCTATCATGTATTGTGGTGTCGTTGGTGGCGATTCTCCTGTTGTACGGGCTACAATGATGAGCATACTCATGTGCATAGCCTATGTAAAAGGGCGACTATATCAAGCTAAGCAGGCGCTATGTATATGCGCTATTCTATGTCTAGTATATGATCCTTTTTCTGTATTTGATGTAAGCTTTCAGCTATCGTTTGGTGCGACCTATGGATTGCTCATATGGGGAACGGTATTATATGAACGTATTCAATGGCTACCAAAATGGATTAAAACACCCCTTGTATTATGTGTGTCGGCACAGTTGCTTATTTTGCCACTACAGCTCTATTACTTTCACTATATCAGTATTGCTAGTTTGTTAGCAGCTTGTATAGTAGCACCTATATTAGATGTATCCATCATTTTAATCTTTATAAGTACTGTTATTAGCTATGTTATGCCTATATCGTTTCTATGGTCTTTGATAGATACATTATTACGTATATCGTTATATTTAAATCATGTATTAGGTCATAGTGGCAGTTTACTTTGGCTAGGGATGATGCATCCCTATTGTGCTTATTTGTATTTGGTTCTATTAGGTGTATTTACGTACTTTTTAACCCATAGAAAAAGGTATACTGTTTATATAGTGTTATGTTTAGTTTTTATGGTCACAACTTTTGGTGCTTCATATTATGTGACACAGTATCATAAGAATGCATTGGTTCACTATATTCCTATGAAGCAGTGTAATGTATTACTTTGTATAGAACCTAATCACGAAGGGGCCTATGTATTAATTGATGCGCCAGACCATATTAAAACTACACCTAATGAAAGGCTTATCAATCAAGCTATACGGGCATATGGTGTCAATCCAAAAGTTGTAAAAGTAGACTACTTTCATAGTAACGGATCTGCAAAAACAATATATAAAAATAGTATGAAAGAAATCGATGTATATAATGGACAAAGAGGCGAAAAAAATCTAAAATTAAATGATAAGACTAATACATTATTTATTACGAGTCGTTCTAGTTCAATGAATGAAATTGGCCGAGTATTACCGAATAATATGGTTTTACTTAGCAGCCCTCATGGTGCGCTACGTGATGTGGATCCATCATCGGAATACATGTATATAATGGGATACAGTTATATTAAAGATATGTATCTGTGAAAGGAGGAATTATGGCACATATTCAACTCATTTATGGCGATGAGCCACAATTAATTGAAGAAGAAAAACGTAAATTTTTAAGTGCCTATCATGACCTTCCAGTAACAGTATTAGATGATGAAGCTGGGCCACAGAAGATAAGTGAAAAACTATGTGAAGATTCTCTTTTTGGTGATCAAAAGGTATTTTGCTTAGTGAATTTACCTATTATTCGTAAAAGCGGTAAAAATAGTGATGCCTGGATTCCATTGTATGAACTCCTCATGGAATATAATGGGGATAATCCTATCGTTTTGATTTATCATGATATGATTGATAAACGCATCAAGCAGAATAAAGAGATTTTAGATAAAATACCAAATCATCAATGTAAGCGCCTTGAAGGGGCAGACCTTGTAATGTGGATACGTCAGTATTGCACTTCTAATGGATTTAAAATGACCCCTGATGCCCAGGAATATGTAGCGCATCTCATCGATTTATGGCAAGATGTACCAGTTTCTTTCATGCGAACCGAATTTGACCGTTATTTCTTGCAAATTACAGGGGAAAAAGTCATTACCAAAGAGTTCCTCGAAGAAAATGGTAGTGATTATGGAGCTAAAAATATTTTCACCTTTAAAGAGGCTTTGTTAAAACGAGATACTGATACATTACTTGAACTATTTCCGTTTATGTTCGGCTATAAAGAATTAGATCGTGCTATGAGCTACATTGAGGGGCAATTACGTTTACAATTACTAGTCAGCGAATGTCGCCAAGCGGGAATGTCTGTTCAAGCTATTCAAAACCTATGTAAGGACCATGATTCGTCATTTAAACCATATCCAATTAAGTTAGCTTATGAGGCGAGTCCTAGAATTTCGATTAAGGCGCTACGAGCTTTATTAAAAGGGCTCTATGAGATTATTTTGGATAGCCGTAGCAGCAAGGGCGATATTTGGCGATTTAGAGATTTATGTATTACCTATTGTGGGTATAAAGGATAAAAATGAAAGTACGTTATCGTGTTGTACCAAAACAGAATAAGAAATCATCCTTCTATGTAAACTGTCATAGCCAACATGTGACGATTCAAGCTGCGGACTCTGCATTTTCCACATTACTTAGTTTGCGTGAAAGATTGTCTGCATGGTATAAGGAAAAAAATATCTCTTTTGACAATATTCCTACTAATACCGATACTGCTTGTTGTTTCGCCTGGAAGGTAGATACTGAAACTGGGGAAGGTTTAGATACCTATTATTATGGTGGTGGCTGTGGCGCTGGTGAATGGATTGAAGCTGATGAGGCGCAACGTGAAGCTGAAGAGGCTAAAAATCAAGCCCCTAGAGGCAAGTCCTTTGCAGGATATGATCAACAAGATGAATATGATGATGTTGACGAAGATGATTTTGCTCCATTTGTAGAGGCTGTTGAGTTAGGCTATTTCAACAATAGTCCAGTTGTTGTGTCTCGTTCTAATCAAACGGCTGCCGCATCTAGCGGTAGTGATACTGTCGCATCTGTGAGCAGTACACCTAAAGCAAGCAAAGGTTTTGCACCTAAAAGTACTATAAAATCTACTGGAAAAGGTAGTGAAGGGGATAGCAAATATCCTCGTCGTGCACCGAAGGATATGCCTACTGACGAAGGTATGATTTTAGGGCCTAAAATTGAAGGTGTTACCTCTAAGATTATGGGAACCTTAGATACGCCAAGCGTCATCTTTGAAGGTGTATTTGTAGGTCTAGATAAACGTGATACTAAGACTGGTAAAAGTATCGTTAACGGTAGCATTGTAGATGATACGAATAGTATCAAATTCATCAAGTTTACTAATAGCCCTGAAGAAGGGGATGCGCTACTTAAACAATTAAAAGGTTTACAACGTGTACGCGTACAAGGTAGCGTCAGCTTTGATGATCGTTTTGATAAGGATTATATTCTATCAATTCGCAGTATCGAGGCTATGGAAACTACTAGTATTGAACGTACTGAAAACCGTCCAGACTCCCGAGTAGAACTTCACTTGCATACTAAGATGAGTGATAAGGATGCCCTTGTATCTGTTAAAGACCTATTTAAAACAGTAAAAAAATGGGGTCATCCTGCGGTGGCTATTACAGATCACGGCGTTGTACAAGCCTTTCCAGAAGCTCAAGCTCTTGGTAAAGAGTTGGGCGTTAAGGTTATCTACGGTGTAGAAGGTTATCTCATTGATGATGAAATTGTTGCTCGTGATGAAGAGCCTGTAGGAGATAAGAAGAAGAAAAAAGAAAAAGATAAACGTTACCATATTATCTTGTTAGCAAAAAATATGGTAGGTTTACGAAATCTCTATAAGATGATTTCTATATCTCACTTAGAACATTATAAGGTTCGCCCTCGTTTACCACGTTCTGTTATTGAAGAACATCGTGAAGGTATCATCATCGGTTCTGCTTGTGAAGCCGGGGAACTTATGCAGTCCATCGTCCGTGGTGCTACAAAGGAAGAATTACTAGAGGTAGCCTCTTTCTACGACTATCTTGAAATTCAACCACATACGAACAATATGTTCTTGGTTCGTAAAGGCCTTATGCCAGATGAGCAAGCTCTTATCGATATGAATAAAACAGTTATCGAATTAGGGGAAGCTTTAAATAAACCAGTATGTGCTACTTGTGACGTTCATTATTTAACACCAGAAGAAAAGATTTACCGTGAAATCATGTTAACGGCATGTGGTTATCCAGATGCGGATGAACAACCAGATTTGCACTTACGTACTACAGATGAAATGTTGGCGTCTTTCCCGTATTTAAGTGAAGAAAAGGCCTATGAAGTAGTAGTTACTAATACTCGCGCTATTAATGATAGCATCGAAGATATTAAACCAGTTCCAGACGGTACATATTCTCCAAAGATTGAAGGTGCCGATGAAGCTTTCACAGAAATGTGTTATAGAAATGCGAAGGCTATTTATGGTGATCCATTGCCACGTGTTGTACAAGAACGTTTAGACTATGAATTGGATTGTATTATCTCCAATGGTTATGGTGTATTGTATTACATTGCACATAAACTGGTAAAAAAATCTCTTGATGATGGGTATCTCGTAGGTTCACGTGGTTCTGTAGGTTCTTCTTTTGCAGCTACCATGTCTGAGATTACAGAGGTAAATCCATTACCGCCACATTATGTATGTCCAAACTGTAAATATTCTGAATTTTTTGAAAAGGGTGAATATGCAGGTGGCTTTGACTTGCCTCGTAAAGACTGTCCTGAATGTGGTCATCCGCTACAAACGAATGGCCATGATATTCCGTTTGCTATCTTCCTTGGTTTCGAAGGTGATAAGGTTCCAGATATTGACCTTAACTTCTCTGGTGATTACCAAGCAAAAGCTCACAAATATACGGAAGAGCTGTTTGGTCGTGACAATGTATTTAAAGCCGGTACCATCGGTACCATCGCTGATAAAACAGCCTTTGGTTATGTTAAAAAGTACGCTGAAATAAGAGATATTCAAGCTCGCAGTGGTTTCTTTGAACACTTAGCAAAAGGCTTTACGAATGTAAAAAATACTACTGGTCAACATCCAGGTGGTATTATGGTATGTCCGCGTGACATGGATGTGCATCACTTTACACCTATACAGCATCCTGCGAATAAGAAGGAAAGTGGCGTATTAACGACACACTTTGACTATCACTCTATCGAAGGTCGTATGACTAAGCTTGATATTCTGGGTCATGATGATCCGACCATCATTCGTATGCTAGAGGATTTGACGGGTATTGATGCTAAGACAATTCCATTTGATGATCCAAAGACGTTGAGCTTATTCTCTTCTACAGAGGGGATTGGGTTAACACCTGAGCAATTACAAGGTGACCAAGTAGCCAGCTTGGCTGTACCAGAATGTGGTACAAAGTTCGTACGGGGCATGCTTGAAGATTCTCGTCCTCAAACATTCTCTGACTTGGTTCGTATCTCTGGATTCTCTCATGGTACAAACGTATGGCTCGACAATGCTCAAGATCTCATTAAAAATGGTACTTGTAAATTGAACGAAGCTATTTCTACCCGTGATGACGTAATGAACTTCTTGATTCATCGCGGTATGGATAGAAAGCATAGTTTCTTCGTAATGGAAAACGTACGTAAAGGGAAGGGCATTGAAAAACGGAATAAACAAGGTCAAGCTACGACGGAATTTGAAGCAGAAATGCGAGAAAATAATATTCCTGAATGGTTTATTGAATCTTGTAAAAAGATTTCCTATCTATTCCCACGGGCTCATGCGGTAGCCTATGTAATGATGGCATTCCGCATTGCTTGGTTTAAGGTATATCATCCATTGGCATTCTATGCAGCATATTTCTCCATTCGAGCGAAGGCCTTTGACTTACGCATTATGACGGGTGACCTTAAAACTCAAATGACTGAGTTCAATCGTATTAAGGCTCTTGATCGTGGTGCCAGTCCTAAAGATAAGGACCTTATGAGCGCTTTAGAAGTATCTATGGAAATGTACCAACGGGGTTATCGTTTTGTTAATGTAGATATTCAACACTCCGAAGCTAGACGCTTTAGCATTAAAGATGGTGCATTATTGCCGCCATTCTTAGCTATTGATTCCTTAGGTGAAACTGTAGCTGATGCTATCGTTGCTGAACGAGAAGAACGGCCGTTTACATCTCTAAAAGACTTGCAACGTCGTTGTAAGGTATCTAACACCATCATTGATCTTATGAAAGAACTCAAATGTTGTGGTGAACTACCTGAAGACGAACAAATGTCACTCTTTGGGGCTTAATAAAATACAAGATTAGGCTAAAATACATAGTAAGCACTATATCCAAAATGGGATATAGTGCTTATTTTTATATATTTTGTTACAATACAATTAATATATCATTGTTGCAAGGGAGTGTTGTGTAATGATAAATGGTTTATTGAAATTTCTAGGAATTAATTCATCCGATAGTGATATTACTAAAGAACCGAAAATGAAATCAGAAGATAATAGAAGTGGATTTAATATTACTAAGGAACGACAAAATCAACCTGTAGAGATTGAATTTTGGGATATTGAGCCAGAGGATATACCTGAATTAGAAGAATCAGATATTCCAGGTGTATACTTTAACGAATTCCGAGAATATGTCGATGAAGAGGGGAATAGACTATCTCCATCGGAGGTAGATGCAATACGGTATAAAGACGATTACGAGGACGAATACTATAGATAAAAGAGGTGTCATCAAATGATGACACCCCTTTTTGAAAGTTTTGCAGTTTATTTAGTTTGGCAGGTTTTATAAATTTGGCAGATTTTTAGTATAAGGATTTATACTTCATCCAGTTTGTTTTGGCCATTTCTTTTAGTTCTGTACCGCGGCCATCAAGGATTGCATTGATCAAGTATTTACTGAATCCTTTCGCTTGTTGATAAGCAATTTTTGGAGGCATAGCAAGTTCTTGTTTATCTACGTGAACATTGACGATAACAGGACCATTATGGTTAAGAGCTTCCATAATTTTTTCGTCTACTTCACTAGAATTTTGAATGCTTACACCTTTAATACCAGCCGCTTCTGCAAGTTTACCGAAGTCTGGATTTACAAAGTCCGTAGCATAGTCCAGGTAGCCAGAGGCTTTCATTTCCATGGCGATAAAGCTAAGTTCTTCGTTGTTAAATACAAAGATTTTAACAGGTAAGTTAAGTTGTTTTAATGTTAACATTTCCCCCATCATCATTGTGAAACCACCATCACCAGAGAGGGAGATGACTTGACGATTTGGACATGCATTTTGTGCACCGATGGCATGCATCATAGCATTGGCCATAGAGCCGTGATTATAAGAACCTAAGATGCGACGTTTACCATTTGTTTTTAAATGACGTGCAGTCCAAATTACTGGTGTACCTACGTCAAAGGTAAAGATTGCATCTTCTGCAGCTAATTTATTAAGACGATTTACAAAGTATTGAGGGTGAATAGCCACACCATCTGGCTCAGCTACTGCATAGCTATCTAAGTCACCTCTAAATTTAGCATATGCTTTACGTACAGTATCAATAAACTCAGTATCGCCACGTTGAGCGACTAGAGGTAATAATTCTTTTAATGTATCTTTTACAGTACCAATAATACCTTGTGTAAGTGGAACACGACGACCTAATGCACTAGGATCTCTATCAACTTGGATTACTTTTGCATTTTCCGGATAGAATGGACGGTACGGGAAGTCTGTACCAAGCATAACGAGTGTATCGCATTGTTCAATAGCACGATAACCAGATGTATAGCCTAATAGGCCAGTCATACCTACATCATATGGATTATCCCATTCAACCCATTCTTTACCTCTGAAGGCATGTACTACAGGAGCTTGTAAGCGTTTTGCTAATTCTACGACCTCATCATGTGCACCTTCACAGCCTGCACCACAGAAGAGGGTAATTCGTTTGCCTGTTTCTAAATGAGCAGCCATTTCTTCGATGTCATCGCGTTGTGGAACGATATGAGGTAAACGAGGTTGGTTCCATACAGGTAATTCGTCGATTTCCATTTCCATAACTGCCACGTCACCAGGAAGGACGATAACAGCAACATCTTGATTACCAACTGCTGCATTCATAGCACGGAATAGGATTTCAGGCATTTGTTTAGGATTGGATACGAGTTCGCAGAAACAAGAGCATTCTTTGAATAGGTTTTCTGGATGTGTTTCTTGGAAATAATTTAACCCAACTTCAGATTGAGGAATGTGAGAGGCAATAGCCAATACTGGAACACGATTACGATGGCAATCAAATAGACCATTAATTAAGTGTAAGTTACCAGGGCCAGAGCTACCAGCACATACAGTTAATTTATGAGTTAAGGATGCTTCTGCACCTGCAGCAAAGGCTGCTGTTTCTTCATGTCGAACATGTTCAAAAGCAATCTTACCATTACGACGTAAACTATCGTTTACAGAATTTAAACTATCGCCAGTGATACCATAAATGCGTTCGATACCTGCATTGGCTAAGACTTCTATAAGTACATCAGAAATTCGTTTTTTTGCCATATTATCACCTTTATTCAATAATTAATATCAATAAAATGTGGTTCTCAAAACCATATAAATTATACTAGACCTATTTTTAGTGTATTTATGTGATATAAATCACTAAATATTGTATACATCGTTTATAATTGTTTATAAAAAGGTAGTAAGGTATATATTTTCACAACTATTTATTTGATATTCTTTCTTAATACAAAACTCTTATTCTTGCATAACCCTAATAAAAGTGTTACTATTAATTCATAAAGAAAATAGATAAGTCTTTGGGGACAGGTGAAATTCCTTACCGGCGGTATAGTCCGCGAACCTTATGGGTATGAATCGGTGCAATTCCGATACCGACAGTACAGTCTGGATGAGAAAAGACGAGGCGCATTTGTTGTGCGCAATTATGATTACCCAAGGACTATGTATATAGTCCTTTTTTTATTGAGGTGATATGGTGGATGACGTAGCTTATATGAAACGCGCCATTGCACTGGCAAAATTAGCCACAGGACATACTTCACCAAATCCTTTGGTGGGTGCTGTAGTGGTGAAAGACAATATAATAATCGGTGAAGGCTATCATCACAAAGCTGGCACTGCTCATGCAGAGGTGCATGCACTGAATCAGGCAGGTGAGAATGCTAAGGGTGCTACTTTATATGTAACATTAGAGCCTTGTTCTCATTATGGTAAAACACCACCTTGTGTACTTCGAATTATAGAGGCTGGTATAGCTAAGGTCGTTATTAGCAGTACAGATCCTAATCCACTTGTTGCTGGTAAAGGTATTGAGATCCTTAAAGAAGCGGGGATTGAAGTTGTGGTTCCTGTTTGTAATGATGAATGTGCTGAGCTAAATGAACACTTTTTTACCTATATACAAACGGGGCAACCTTTTGTAACTATAAAAAGTGCAATGTCCTTAGATGGCAAGATTGCAACATATACAGGTCAATCCCAATGGATTACAAATGAATCCTCCCGTCGTGATGGACATGTATTACGTGCTACTCATGATGCTATGCTCGTTGGTATCGGTACAATCTTAGCAGATAATCCTCAGTTAAACTGTCGACTCAGTGATGATGAATTAACAGATGCTATATCGGATAGAAACATTCTTAATGAGCCTATCCCAGTTCATCAACCAGATGTCATCATATTGGACAGTCTTGGTAGAACGCCTACCACAAGTCGTGTATTTGAAGTAGATACTCGCAAGGTTCATATATTTGTATCTAAAGGTTGTCCTAAAGAACGGATACAGGCGCTAGAACAAGTAGGGGCTCTTGTTACTGTTGTTGAATCAGTATCTACTCGTAAAAGTAAAAGTACAGATATCGTCATAGATATTAAGAAATTATCTATTGATGATGTTCTTACTAAGTTGGGAGATTTTGGTTATACTTCAGTGTTAGTTGAAGGTGGTTCTGCTATTATCAGTTCTTTTGTAGAGACCATGAACTTTGATAAGGTAGTTACCTATATTGGTAATACTATTATCGGAGGAACAGAGGCTACAACTGCTGTAGGTGGACGTGGCTTTGAAAGCTTAGAATCTTCTCCACAGTTGACTTTCACAAAAACAACTGTATTAGATAATAACATTCGTATTGAAGCATATCGTCAAGGAAGGAGGGGTGCTTATGTTCACGGGGATCGTTGAAGAAATCGGACGTGTAGAAAGCATTAAAAAAGGCCCTAAATCCTTAGCCATTACAATACGGGGGAATAAGATTTTTAGCGATTTAAAAATCGGTGACTCCGTTGCTGTTAACGGTGTGTGCTTGACAGCGACCACAATTGGTAATGGTGTATTTACAGCTGATGTAATGCCTGAATCGATTAAGATGACTACTTTCACTAATTTGAAAGTTCATCAACCTGTCAATTTAGAACGGGCTATGCTCGCTAATGGTAGATTTGGAGGTCACATTGTGGCTGGTCACGTAGATGGGACAGGCCGCATCATTGATCGTGAACAAACGGATAATGCCATTATCTTTACCGTAGAGGCCCCAAAATCCGTCATGGATTACGTTATTTATAAGGGCTCTATTACCATCGATGGTATTAGCCTCACCATCATGCGACGAACGGACAGCAGTTTTTCCGTATCTATCATTCCTCATACGTTGGGCGAAACTATTTTAGGTTCTGCTCATATCGGTACAGAGGTTAATTTAGAAACGGATATCGCTGGTCGATATATTCGTCATTTTATGAATCTTGGTAGTGAACCTACCGAAGAAAAACCTAAGAAATCTATGCAATCCCTCTTAGTAGAGAATGGATTTATATAAAAGTAAGGAGCGTTCCTATGAGCGAACAATTACATTCAATTGAAGAGGTCTTAGAAGACCTTAAAGCTGGTAAACCTGTTATTATCGTTGATGATGAAAGCCGTGAAAATGAAGGCGATCTTATCATCGCTGCAGAGTTTGCTACACAAGAAAATATTAACTTTATGGTTAAATACGCACGTGGTATCGTATGTACACCTATGCGTCGTGAAGCCTTAGAAAAGCTTGGCATTCCTGCAATGGTTGCCAAAAATACAGATAACCATGAAACTGCTTTCACCGTTACTGTTGACCATGTAGATACTACAACAGGCGTATCTCCAGCAGAACGTGCTTATACAATTCAAAAATTATTAGATCCTAATGCTAAACCAGAAGACTTCCGTCGTCCTGGTCACGTATTCCCTCTAGT
>OIFU01000324.1_pt1 | contig 27900 bp, 28 predicted proteins | sample 1582141 | NCBI WGS metagenome assembly OIFU01 (sample SAMN07501047, study PRJEB24779) | human gut metagenome | isolation source: stool | host: human infant | place: USA: Pittsburgh, PA
AGTAGTTAAGGATTCTATTTTACCCTCTACAGGTTTCGAGATATGCTCCCATTTAATGCCATAGGTAACACTAATGGTTTCCTTAATAGAAATATGTTGTATCTCTTCAATATAGTAATCTTTACGATTTAATTTCACTTCCTTTGGAACGCCATCTGATAAATCACCATACCAGCTACCCGTACTTATAATGTCACAAGATACTACGGTACCTATAAATTTATCTGTCACATTTCTATGCATATACATAGGAACTCCTCCTTTTATTACTTTGTTTAAGTATACTAAACAGGATGTGACAAAAATGCCTCTATATAATTATTTCGTCAAAAATATTCATTACATACCGATTACCGATTTATATTATAATTAACTTACAATATATGTATCTCATCTCTTAAGGAGGTATCTCTCATGAAAGAATCTACTAACCGTACCCTAATTACTAATCCCAAAAACATTATCTGTATCGGTTTAAACTATGCAGACCATATAGAGGAAACTAGTCTTGCTACACATGATTTTCCAGAAATCTTTATGAAAACATCTAATGCATTGGCATCACATCAAGATATAGTTCCCATTCAAGATGAAAACCTTCATTATGATTACGAAGGAGAACTGATTATCGTCATTGGTAAGGCTGGTAAAAATATATCTTGTGAACAGGCCAGAGACCATATATTAGGCTATACCATTGGAAATGATGTTTCAGCTCGAGCCTTACAATTTAGAGGCTCTCAATGGATTCTTGGCAAATCACTAGATAACTTTGCCCCTATCGGTCCCACTATTGTTTCTCCAGATGATTTTGATTTTGACAATGCCACTATTACTACAACAGTAAATGGTGAAGTGCGTCAACAAGCTAAATTAGAACAGATGTTATTTAAACCAGATGCAATCATAGAGTTTGTATCTCAGTATATTACACTACAAGAGGGTGATATTATCTTTACCGGTACACCTAGTGGTGTTGTACTTGGTAAAAATGAAAAACGATATGGTTGGTTAAAATCAGGAGATACCGTATCTATATCGATTAGTGGCATTGGTACCTTAGTAAATCAATTTAAATAGTACCACCTATATATACCAAAAGAGATTACCTATGATGTGTCTATCCATCATGAGTAATCTCTTTCTTCTTTTTCTATAAGTCTATTTAAATATGATTTTACAATCTAATATGTACTATTTATGTTTCGCTTCAAGATCAAGCATGTATTTCTTGCGTTCAATACCGCCAGCATAGCCAGTTAATTTTCCATTACTACCAATCACACGATGGCATGGAATGATAATAGATATAGGATTATGTCCTACGGCACCGCCCACAGCTTGAGCCGAGAATTTCTCTTTATCCTGTTGCTGTGCAATCTGTTTACCTATAGCTCCATATGTTGTAGTGTTACCATAAGATATGGTTTGTAATATAGACCATACAGACTTACGGAAATCTGTCCCTTCTAACTGAATTGGAGGTGTAATAAAAGGCTTTTTACCATTAAAATATTGGTCTAACCACATAATAGTTACCTCAAATGGACCTGTTAGTTGCTCTATATACTCTGCATCATCATAACTTGGTGCATGATCTTCATCGATAAAAAACAAATCTGTTAAGTATGATAATGTACCAAGCATAATCATAGTTCCTAATGGGCTTTCATAGGTGTATTTATAATTCATAGTACATTATCTCCTTCTTAAACAAACAAATCATTCATAACCTTTTATATATCATTATTAAATGATACAGTATTTTTATGAATTTCAAAAGGAGTATATTATTTATCCCAATAATTTATTGTAGATGTCATAATCTATATCCTTAAATACATTAAATACCACTTGTATTTTACTATTAGTTTCTTTTAAATAGGTTCGTACCGTATCTATGGCAATCTGTGCTGCTTCTTCATTAGGGAATCTAAACTCACCAGTAGAAATACAACAGAATGCAATGGAGTGTAAGTTATAAGCATTGGCTAGTTGTAAACAAGATCGATAACACGAAGCTAGTTCATTTCTTTCCTTATCTGTTACCTCATCATAAATAATAGGTCCCACCGTGTGAATTACATGCTTTGCGGGTAAATTATACCCATAGGTCATACGAGCCACACCCGTTTTTTCAGGCATCTCCATATACTCAGTCATTCTAGCACATTCCATGCGAAGCTCTATACCAGCAAAGGTATGAATTTCATTATCGATACACTTATGATTTGGAGCAAAACATCCGAGCAATTTATTATTGGCTGCATTTACAATAGCGTCTACAGATAATCTAGTAATGTCTCCTTGCCACAGATAAATCTGAATCTCTCGCTCCTCCATATCATTAATGAATACGATTCCCTTCTCATGGGCCATTATATTTAAATATTCATCCTCTATCTTCATCCATTCAAGAGGCATTCCACCAGCAGGACGAATATTACATAAAGATCGAAAGAGAGTAAATTGCTCTTCTTCAATCACAGGGATATCTATATGTTCGTTATGCTTCTCTTTGTATTCTGCTACTAAGCCTTCAACCAAATAGCGTAACCGTTCTTGCTGTGTCATATGTAACTCCTTTTTTTATTGACTATACATTCACCTATTATATAACAAAAAACTGCTAGCACATCTTTATATGCTAGCAGTAACTTTACTGTGATTATATTATACTATATTATATTCAGTTTTAAGGTCTTACAAATGCTTGACCACCATGGTTGACGAGGACATCCCCATCTAAAACCTTTGTGGTAACATTTTGTAGACTACCTTGGATTTGGCTCATCATGAATCGATAACCAGGACTATTTAAATGTTTTGTTAAGGCCTCTTGATCACTATAAATTTGGATAACATACCAATGATTTTTTACATTTCTTTCACGAAGCACATAACCGGCCTTATAACCCGCATCATCGCGTACAGCCCGTTCAATATCGAGTTGGTATTGACGTTGTACTGTGTCTATATCATTGCTATTAACAGTAAACTCTGTTAATGTCACTACTGCTTTACCATCATTGACAATAGATAAAGCATCTTTCTTCTCAAACAATAGTACAGACTGTACGTCATACATCTTACGATTTGTTAATTTAGAACCTACTTCATTAACAAAGTTTTGATACTGATCAGATTTGCGATGTGTTTCAATAGCAGCTAAATCTTTATAAACCTCTACTACATAAGACTCAGATGGATTACCTTTTACATGCGCTACATTCATAGATAATGTATTAGGTTCTTTCTCCATAGATGATGTTAGATTGGCAACACCTGCACTGTTATATGTGCCCTGTAACTCTGTAGGAACTTGATAGCGATACATGCCTACACTAGGTGCTGTGTCTAAACCTTCATCACGTTCCATAACAAGTGCCGCAAAAGACGTGCTCACACCTAATACCGCAATCGCAGAGGTTACAAGAATACGTTTTAATAATTTTTTAGTCATAAATACTCCTTTACATATATCTTGATAGCTTTTCAGCAAACAAACCAATACGCTTATAAGTTAACAGATTACATACTTTTGCTGTAAAGTGTCCAAATCTACGATAAAAGAAATTAAATGTTAAATATGCTGGTATTGTGCCCATAGTTTTAGGCATGCGACGAAATATATTTTTTATGGAATATAGTTCTTTATAGATCCAAAGATACCCTTTTTCTAATTCTTCTTTAGACATACCTAACGGTGATACAACTACATGAGACGTATTATATTTTGATAAATCATAATCAAAAATTCTATTTTGCTCTTCCATTCTCTTGTAGAATTCAGTACCTGGGTATGGTGTGACAATATGTGATGTAATCGTATCAATTTTCTGGCTAATAATCCAATCTAATGTATTTTTAAAAGTCTCGGGTGTATCTCCATCTAATCCAAACACAAAGCTAGCATTAACCATAATACCACGCTTATGTAATTCGTTAATAAGATGTTCAAACTCTTCACGATTATTTTGCATTTTATGAACACTAGATAAAGATTGAGAACTGATACTTTCAAAACCAATAAATAAACTCTGGCAACCAGTTTCTTTCATTAAATCCATCAATTCAGGGTGTTGTCCTATTTTCATAGTAACTGCTGCATTCCAGTTTAACTTCAAAGGTTTAATACGTTCTAAAAACTGTTTAGTCCAAGAAATATTACCAATAAAGTTATCATCTATAAACATAATATGTTTTGTACCTAATTGTTTAATATCTCCCAATACGTCTTCTATATTACGATTAATATATTGATGTGTTCCAGAACTATTATAGCAAAAATCACATCTATGAGGGCAACTTCGACTAGTAGAAACAACATTGTACCATAAGTAATCGGTCTTATCTATTAAGTCATATGCAGGTGATGCAATATCGTCTCCAGACTCTAAAGGACCAGATATGTATTGAGATTGTAACCGACCATGTTTAGCATCTTCTATAATTTGAGGCCATGTATTTTCTGCGAAACCTACACAAAGACTATCAAATGCCTCCTTAGGTATGGTATTGGATGCTGTCGTAATATGTATACCACCAGCAATCACCTTAACACCTTTTTCTCTATATATAGATGCAATTTCAATAGCTCTAGGTAAAACATCTACTGTAACTGCTATTCCTACCAAGTCAGGCACATCATCAAAATCTATAGCTCTAATATTTTCATTTTCAATTGTGACCTCACACTCATGACGAATAATATTAGCCACCGTTAACAACCCTAAATGTGGGGACATACGTATTTTTAAATCTGTATCCATAGGACGCTTCAACATACGCGGCTGAATTAATTTAACTTTCATGTAAAACCTCTTATATAACAAATACTCTTACATTATTATAAAAGATTATTATTCTTTTTGCATATTAAAACATCCTATTTGTGGAAACAATATTAATTAATATTATTTCCCACAAATAGGATGTTAAGCTTATATTGTTATATATTCAATAGTTGTACCATGTTTTTCAATAAGTTTAACTAAGTCTTTTCCCTGTAACCATACAGTAGCATCATTTTGATTTGGATGTATACCAATTAGATTATCTTTATAATCCGCATCAATATAATAATGTACCTTACGGTCTTCATCGTGGAGCAAACAGAATGGAGATACGTGACCTGGTTTAATCTTCAAAATATCCCATAGCTCTTCTTCGGAACCAAAGGAAATCTTTTTAAGCTTATTATCCTTACGGAACTGTTTTAGATCCACACGCTTAGAACCACGAACGGTAATCAAATAATAATGTTCCCGTTTATGGTCTCGAATGAATAAGTTCTTTGCATCCCACTCAGGATATGGCAACTCTACATTGGGCTTATCATCCATACTAAATAGCGGTGCGTGATCCGTAATTTCAAAATCGATATGATGGTCACGTAGGCAATCATATACGCCTTGTTTGTCTAACATGTAATACCTCTAATATAATTTGGTGAAAGTAAACATCATAGTGAAAGGAACTATATATGTGTTAATTATACACCAATCTTATTCTGAGACTGTATAGGTTCCATCAAATACAAATAATTCAGGATGTTCATGTACAAATACATCTTCAAAGATGCCTTCATATTCATAGACTACATCGTCTTTTCCATCTAGGAAATCGAATAATTCAGCCTCATTTTCCCAATCTTTTAAAATGGTCCATCGTTCGTCTCTATCAAATGGAACAGAACCGCCAAAGTAATCGATTACGGATTGTAAATTATCTGCTAGAATATCCATCTTGAAGAGGCGTAAGCCAGCTAGAGCATCCTCCCATACAATCCCCGTAGAGTTATAGAAGAACTGATGATGCCCACCATTATTAACCTCAGCGAAATACCAGCATATAGCGTTAAGATATCTTTGCTCTACGGTGAAGCCTTTTGCAGATTCTAAATAGTTATCATACGAACCATAAATATTGATAGTCCAATAGGCAGGCTCATTTATAGTCCACATATCATCTGTAGCTAAAATTTCTTCTACAGTAATCGTTCGTTGACGAGGTACACCTTCTCTTTTCTTCTTTTTCTCTGCTATATACTTGCTATAGTTTAAGCATAAATCAGGATAGTCAACTTCACATTTTTCAAAGTCCATTTGTAAACGGCACATATCCATGACTTCAAAGCAGTATTCCTTTATATCGTTTCGATCTTCTTTAGTCGCTAATTGTACACCATTATCTACTAAAGCTAACATCTGTTGCATGTTCTCTGATGTATAAGCCTCATGATTAGTAGAAGCAATAGAGCCATGGGAGTAAGCACAGCGATAATGCCACACTGCATCTCTATGTTCTGTATCGATGGTCTTAAATACTTTAATAGCTTCTTCTGGTTTATCGTTATTGTTATAGGCTCTACCAAGCTCGCCTAATAAAGGTACAGATAGGTTATCGATGCCAACCCCCGTCAATACATCGATAATGATTTCCTCTTGACCGATATCATTAAGATCTTTAATAGTTTGTAACTGTTCAGCATCAGACAATGATAAAAATTGCTCAACACTCATAGACATACAATACACTTCCCCTCATATCATTAATATGTATATGAACTCATCTTATCATAATAATAACAAACAACACAAAATAATAATCACAAAACAATAACTGACTAATTTTAAAATAATAGTTTATAACAATAACAGCTATTTACTAGCTACCAAGCCATACGACAAATACAGGAGTTCCTTCATCATCATCAGAAACATCGTCGGCATCGTCAGCATCGAATTCATGGTCATCATAGGCTAGATTTTCAAAGAATACATGATCACCGAGCTCTTTATTGGCCATTAAGTTATGTATCTTGAAAAGAAGCTCTTCAGTAGTAAAGTACTGTCCATTATCTGCTTTTAGGCGAGCATAGATTTCAACTTGCCACATACCATCTTCTTTATCGTATTCTTCTAATTCATCGTCTTCGTACAAGTATTCATTAGAGTGAAGCTGACTTTTACTTTCAATCCAAGCTTCATAGCTTACAAGAATTTCAGGCTCTACTAATGGCGGTAATGTATCAGGATTAACATTATGCTCTTCTAAGCATTCATAAAACGCCTTATCGAACTCTTCTCTAGTATAAGTAGTTTTATTAAAAACCCAAGGAATTCCCTTAAACTCATGATAGTAACCTTCATATATTTTATTACCATCTTTATCAGTACCGAGATATTCAATCTGCTCAGTATTCTCATCCTTGTTAAACAGTTTTTTAATCGCATCAAAAATCATAGGATAATCCTCCTTGTCATCCTTTGAACTAATAGAGGTTAATAGTACTCTACTACTTCACAACACCAAACTAATCTATGTATCTAAAGTAGCTCTTTTGCCATTTTTATGGCAATATATCAGCCATCAATAGCAAAGTAATTTAAATCTTCAAACTCATTGTCCCAAAATTCAAAGCAAAATATATGCGTATAATCAAAGGTTTGTTCACAATAGGTTACAGTACCTAGCTCTGGATCAATTTGAGGGATACCGATCCGTTCTTTCACATCATCTATAGTAATAGATTCATCATACATTTCTTGTATGTCTTCAAGCATAAAAGCAGCAATCTTATCAATATTTTTATGGTAATTTTTGGCAAGAACTTTTACAGTATCTAAATAATCACCTGATGGTTTCTCATCCCAACAGAATTCTAAACCTTCATAAAGAAGTCTATAATCACAATATCTCTCATTATATACGAGTTCATTTTCACTCATAGGCATCCTCTCTCTCATCACAATGCTTCGATTTCAAATTACTAAAATACTTTCTCAATATTTTACACGAAGGCTATATAAAATAACGTAGCCCAAAGCACAAAAGTATATACTTTCTAAGTATATAGCAAAAGCCCCTCGCATAAGCGAAGGGCTAATCTATTATATCTCTATTAGTTAGCTACCACAGCATGTATAAAATACAGGTATACCATCTTCGTTATCTATAAGCCCGTAACCTTCACATTCATGACCTTCGTATTCAATACCTTCAAAGAATACGTGATCACCCAGTTCTTTATTAGCCATTAGATTATGCAATTTAAAGAGCAACTCTTCTCTTGTAAAATATGTACCATTATCAGCTACGAGATGAGCCATGATTTCTACTTGCCACATACCATCTTCTTTATCGTCTTCAAGTAGTTCTTCGTCGGTTACACGTTCATTATCAAAAAGTTGGTCTGTACTTTCAATCCAAGCTTCATAGGTTACTAGAATTTCAGGTTCTTCTAATATATCATCGTCATCTGCTTGATCCTCATCTACATATTTCTCTACTACTGTATTGTATTCTTTTGAAAACTCTTCTCTATTATATGTATGTTTATTAAATACCCAATGGACTTCATCATATGTAGGATAGTTATCTTCATCGCATTCATTAACGTCTTCGACATCTTTACCTTCTGTAGCATCTTGACTGTTTTTCTTATCAAATACATTCTTAATGGTTTCAAATATCACAGGATAATCCGCCTTGTACTCTTTTGGCTTAATTTGAGTTAATAGATATTTTACAACTTCACAACACCATCCCAGCTGTTTATCTAAATGAGCCTCTTTAGTCATTTTCATAGCGGTCTCTATTAACTGTAATGCCTTCTGTACATGTTCAGATTCGTAGCTTTCACCAATAGCTAACGTCGCATGAGCATAGCCACAACGATAATACCAAGACCAATCACGATGTGTTTCATCTATACGATTAAATAAGTCGATAGCCTCTGCTGCGCGGCCATTATTGTTATACATACGTCCTAAGGCGCTTAACAATATAGGCGACAAATTATCGATACCTATGTTAGTTAACAGCTCCATAGCACGATCAACATCTAGGTCCTCTTGTTCATTAAGGAGCTTAACCTTTTCCGCATCACTTAAAGATTGAAACTCTTCATCCGTAATCTCTTCAATACTGATATATAAGTTCTTAATAAAGTCACCAAAGTTATCTGCTAATAGAGTGATTGAGTAATCACCTTCTTGGTCAACACGTACTACCTTAGGTTCACCAGTAGGACCACACTCACGATAATCGAGGAAAATCATATCATGACCACCAGAAATCGTATCGGCTACAACGATACCGATAGGAGGATACTCCCATTTAGAAAGCCAAAACTCATTACCCATCTCACCTATAAGAGAGTATTTTTTATCTCTATCGATGCCATATATGCCGGTTACATATACACAGTCGCCATTATTATTTATAAAGCAGTTCTTATTCAATACACCGCCATTATGATTGTTAAGTAATTCAATATATGCTGCAGGCAATGTATAGCCTAGCTCAGATTCAGCATCCTTAATATCCTTATCCGTAACAGGTTTACCTATATAAGATTCAAATGCATAATCAACATCGTTCCAAAATCCGGTCCAATCAAAGTCTTTTAGATCACTCATAATACGCCCTCCTAGTTGCATAGATTATCTTAATCAAATGGTTTCTCATCAGTGGAATATTCTTTAATTAAAGCTTTTACCCTGCGTCGTATCAAAATGGTATCAACCATATAGGAAGCAATGATATAAGGAAATGCATTTATAATCGCTATAGGTGCTAATATAACTGCTACTCGCAATAGGTCTAGTGAATATGCATACCACTTAAAATCGATGTTATTTAAAATGGGTATGACATAGTCAAAGACTTTTAGCTCCCATTGCATTAGCGGGTTTAATTCTTCACTTGTTCCTAATAGCCAAACGAAACTTACGGCAAAGATCAATGCATATAATATGCCAACTGGAATCAATATCTTCGCTCTCTTTTTTAACAGATCACGGCAAATCTCATCTTCTTCCTCTGGTGTTACATCGTATACCATATTACATTCAATCTGAATCCGTCTAAATCGATAGCGAATATACTTATACAAAAGGTTATTCGATGTATATAGCATAATAAGCTCCACAGTATCCTTTACAGGCTTTCTATCTCAGGTCTTAAATCTAACACGATTTCCCAACTATCTAATGTAGGAACCTTACGATGTGCGATAAAATCTTCTATTATCTGTAATACCTCTTGATGGCCCAGCTCATTCTTACCGTATATGATGGCGCCTCGGTCACCATAATTAGTTACACTAAGTTCTATATGTAATAAATCGGTATCTTGATCACTACAAACCTGTACAAAGTTATATAGTTTATTATCTATGGAGACTGCCTTTGATGGAGAAATAACTACAAAGTCTTGCTCTTGGTCCTCAATAGCATACAGATTTTGCTCAACCTCATTTAGTGTAATACCTTCATATTTATAGGTGCCTACATCAATGGACCAATCCCAATATGTTTTCTCAAATGTATCTGTCATATGTATTGTCTCTCCTTTACGATATACCCTAAAATAATGTTTCTAATTGACCTGCCATATCGGACATAAACTCATCAAATTTACAAAGCTCTCGCAGTTCTTGATGTTCTATATCATAACAAGAAATCTTTTTAGACTTAGGGTCCCACACAATTTGCCATTCATTATACTCACCTAGTTCTTTAGATAAACGTAATACATTACGACGACCTAATTTAAATGGAATCGTATCAATCAGTGGGAAAAACTCTATAGATATAAAATCGGAGTCTGGCAATTCAAAGTAAAGTTGTTCGCCCGCTAAAAAATTCACTAATGCTTTTGGTAATTTAAATGGCTTTAACTGATCCATTTTATTTTGTATATCATGAAACTCAGCAGGCTCTAAGGATTTAAAATACTCTGCCATTTCCATATCGCCTTTTTCAATAGCAATACTATAGGGGCGCATACCATCCTTTTCCGTGATGGTCACGTCAGCGCCATGTTCTACCAAGTATTTACACATCTTTAAATCTACATACCGTGCTGCTACGCACAATGGCGTTGGCTTAAAGGGATATACAGAATCAGGCTTATTGTAGTTAATATCTACACCATTATTGATAAAGAAATCTAGAACCTCATAATTTTTATCTGTAATAGCATTTCTGAAAGCTTTACCACCATATTTCTGTACCGTATGGCCTAATTCATGAATAAGCTGTAAGTGCTCATATTTCTTGCCATATAAAGCAGCTTGAAAGGCATCTACTTTCACACGGTTTAAAGCATGAACATTAGCACCATGTTCTACAACATAATCGATCAGCTCTTGATTCCCATATCTAACGGCCAATAAAAAACTTGGATTTTCTTCAGCATTAAGATCAGCGCCATGTTCTACCAACCATTGAACACTTGGCAAGCAACACATGACAAGTGCTAATTCTAAAGGTGTATGCTCACTATACTCGCCAATTTCTATAGGTATATTAATATCCCAACCATTGGCTAATGCATTTTCTAACGCGCTAATATTTCCTATTACAATATCTGTTACGATGTGAGGCACTGATTCAAATATACCTAAATCTTTTAACTGTATCATGTCTCTCTCCCATGAACTATATTTTTAAAATGATTATCACTAATTACATTATATTACATTTATAAGTATGAGTGTATAGTAAAAGCCCTTCGCATAATCGAAGGGCTATCTTACTATTTCTCTTGTACTTGTTTACCACTCATATGTTCAATAGTGATTTCAAACATCTGAGTTGCTCTACCATTACGAGCAATTTGATCATCAGCTAACGCTTCATCAGGATAATATTTCATAGCAAATTCTTTTAATCGAGCTATAGATTCTGGGCCTGCCTCTAATAAACGGCATCTACCAAATACTACTGCACTTTGTACATATGGGGCCCATGGTTCAGATTCATCAATATGCTCATCCCCATATACTGTAAAACATACCTTATCTGAATCTTTTAATGCATTTACTTTATGACCAGCTTTGGCTCCATGAAAATAAATTTTCTGTGTTTCATTATCATAAAAATAATTGATAGGAATAGCATAGGGGTATCCATTAACACCATTCATGGCTAGAATGCCTCGGCGATTAGACGTCAATAATGCTTCTGTAGCAGTGCGATCTATTTCATTTATCTTTTTACGAATTGGTTTAAACATAATATGTCTCCTACTTTATTTACTAATCGTATTTACTAGATACATAAAAGTACCACTATTAGTATCATCAACTTTAGAATATTTTTTCCAATTTATAGGATATATCCCAGTTAATACTATAGGTGCTTCCATTCCACGCATTGATCCTTCTCCTGTATTATCGGACCAATTCATGCATCCAGTTTTAATAGAACCATCATTAATAGAAAATTCAGCGTATATACAATTTGCTTTTATGGGAGGCTTCAAATAAGACAACTCACTAGTTATCTTAATAGTATAACCTTCAATAAAGTTACTACTCTTATCTCTAAACTCCTCTATACGCATTATATCTTTTAAATAGTTATAACAACCTTGATCTTTAGCACCTTGCTCCTTCAACACATACACTTCTTCATTTATAGTTTTAATACATTTTTTTGTCGTATATTTAAGCTCAATAGGAATCCATTTACCATCTACTATAACAAGAATATCGAGATGTAAATTAGGATTAAATTCAGGTACAAACTCTAGTCTGATATCACAATTTGGATATTGTTCTTTAATCATCCATGCTAAGCTAAACTGAAAATCTGCTTCCGAATGAAATATTGGTCTCCACCTACTCAATTGGTGTAAAACATCATTAATATCAAGGATTAATTCCATAATATATGGCCTCATCGAACACAATACTACTTCATATACTAATTTATGGGTATATAGTAAAAACCCTTCGCATCATAGCGAAGGGGTTTACTATTAATTATATGAATTATATGAGAATTTGAATTACAGAGTAATACATCAAGTCTTTCCTATCTATGTTAATTAAATAATAATTATGAAATTATTTAATTAAATATTGCGATTTAAACCAATTATTTTTTATTCATAACAAATAATGCAAAAGCTGCTATCGCTGACACACCAATCTTCAATATATTTTTTCTATCTTCAATGATTTTATTTCGACAGGATTCACATTTCTCATATTTGTACCCCACAGGTAATTCTTTTTTACAACCTTCTTCTTTACAAATTTGCTTTTCATTTTCGTTTATCATTTTTCTTTTGTCTCCCTTTAATCTTTTTAATCTCTAACATACTAACCCCATATGGAAGTTTTTGGATTTTTTCCTCGATAACTGGTAATGATTTGGTCCAATAATTTTTAGGGCTTGGATCAACCATATCCAACCTAACTAATAAGTCTGGCTTTGATGTATAAGTATCTTTAATAAATCTACCATAATAACTCAGACTCTTCCTAGCTGCCTCATATTCACCAAGGTTTTGATAAGACATAGCTTGTACAAATGAAACCATATTTACTGCTTTAAGGCTTTCTCTAATAGCACGTATCCTTTCATCATTTTCTTCTGTTGATATAGATGAAAATAATTTTTTTAAGGAGCTTTCAGGTTGTTTTCTTATAAACTCTATATTTGATTTTTGACTAAGCATTAAAAGATTTCTACTATCCTCAGCAGAAGATATCAAATTCATTAAAGCATGTTCTTTTAAACTTGGATTATTTATTTCTAATGCTTGAAGGAATTTTTGTTGACAACTATAAGCTATAGCTAAACGATCAGACTCCTGACCATGACGCACTTCTCCAATAGCCCGATGTACTACTTGTATTTGCTGAGCGATTTCAGCCATTTGCATTTGCATTGAAAAATTTGTCATAGCTTGGGATATTTCGGGTCCAACCTTTACAGATTCTAGTGGAATCTTATCAATAACTTTTTTCGTTTTAGGATCAATAAGAGTCGCCAAAAGAGTACCATCTTTCTTAGTCATTAGCTCTAATACACCTTTAGCTATTTTTTCTTTTTGTTCACTAGTAAGAACAGCCTGTAAAATTGTATCTGGAACAGTTGACTTAACAGCATTAATAAAAGATGGTGTCGTATATAATAAAGTCTCAATTTTAGAAAATAAGATCTTCGCATCTTTTAATAAAGGATTAGCAACTTTTGGAAGATTTTTAAAATGTCTCGATATATCTGATTGATATTTGGGTGTTTTTTTATATTCGTCTAAACTCTCAACCTCAATTGCTTCTGGTGGAATAACTATAGTTTCTGCTTCCATATAATCCCCCCCACACTCAAATTACTTTTATATCACAAAGTAAAATATAATCCCCAAACAAAATCTATAATCGATAGATTATTTATTATTATATAATAGTTATTTGTTTATTACTATATATAATTGATGTTATTATCCTTCTATCTTCTTTAGATAAATTCCATTCTCCAGCAACTATAATAAGTTTATCTTTATTTTCAAATACCATATTTCTTATCGTTCTATAAAGGTTTATATCAGGAATAGATAATATAAAATGATAATTAAGGTTTGCTACAGGGGCTACTAAATTGAACTATTTGCATAAGGGCAATTATCAATATGTTTATACGCAGATTTAGTTGCTCTAAAATATACTTTCCGAAATCCATCAACAGCACATATAAATAATTTACTATTACATAGTGGATTTGAACAACAAAAAGACTTATCTCTATCTTCTTCAAGATCCTCACTTACTAGTATTACAGCCCGTCTTTCTTTATCTCTATATGCATAATTGGCCAAGGAATCATCTCCATTTATAAATTAATCAACTTACTAACTCCAATTATCATATCCTCTATAAAATATACCTTCATTCTACTTTGTCACAATATCCAGTAGGGACTTATAGCTATCAACAACATCATAAACAACGCCCCCTTTACTGATAGCTTTAAAGTGTTCTCGTGCACAATGTAACATAAAACTCTCGCTTTTGTTTTTCTATTTTCTCTTTAATAAATGTTGGTGCTGTAAAAATAAATCTACACTCATCTATTTTTTCCAATTGCTTCTTCAATTCTTTATAAGCATATATTGAAAAACAAGCAGCAATCGATATCTTACTCCCCTTATTTATAGTAGATATCATATCATCACGAACAATATCATTAATATTATCAAAATTTTTACATCCATCAGTATAACCCCTTACCTCTGAACTAATTATCCCCATTACATACTGTACTAATATTTATAACCTTATTATATAAAAAATCAGACATTCTGAAAATTATTTACTAAATAAACCTTTGGAAATAGTCTTAATGTAAAAAAGGGTGTAAAAGAATGCGGTTTTACTGCATTCTTTTACACCCTTTTATTATATTAGAAGTAAGCCATAAAAGTTTTGGATTTATAAAAATGTAAAATAACATTCTTAATAAAACATTATTTCTTATCAATAAAAACTGCATCACCTCTATAAAGTGAATATGAGTCATCCAAAATATATTTATTAGACGTATTTAATGCTGGAAACTGAATTACCGCATCTCCAACTTTAACTGCATCAGACTTAATATGAACTTCAAAAGAGCTATTAGTATCGATATTAGATAAATCAAATAATGATTGATAACCTACTGTTACCCACATACCAGGACCTTCAAATTGATCATCGCCACGTACGGTCTCTGTTGGATAATATGTATTTCCATTTTGTACTATAGATATAACGACATTATTAGTATCATTATAAATCTTACTTTCCGGCATATAAAGGAAAGATCTAACCCGTAATATATTATTAGCATTTCTTGTTGAATAATTACTTGCTACACCTCTAGCATCCTCCAATGCCGTATTGGCATAAATTGCAAATGGAGTTTGAACATATACGATACCTTGCAATTCATTTCTTGGGAAAATTCCACCATAACGCCTTTTAATAAACTTCTTCTTAGCAGTAGATATCATTTTAATATTTTTCTTTTCTACTAAAGACTGTCCATAAGATGTTGCTGCTGCAATATCTGCATTTGTTATTTGGTGTTTCTCAATAACTTGAGGATTATAAGTACTAATATCTTCTGCAGATACTGCCATAACAGACATAGCTAAAATTGAAAATAAAATAATTTGTTTCTTAAAATTCATAGTCTCACCTACAAAACATATACTTTTAAAAATCAGCTAAAAAAATTTTTAGACATCTATAATCTGATCAGTGGTTCGGCGTTTCCAATCACACTTCGTCTTCGTCTCGTGTTCTTGGACGCCTATCACATGGGCAGTGCTAATGCTCACTGCGTCGCTTCGCTTCTAGTGAGCAAAGCCACTGCCTCAGCCGTAGGCTGTTTCCAATCATTCTTCACTTCGTTCGAATTCTTGGACATCCCTGCCATGGGCAGTGCTAATGCTCACTGTGTCGCTTCGCTTCTAGTGAGCAAAGCCACTGCCTCAACGTGAGCGGTCATTGGGAACATGTCCACAGGTTGTACTTCTTTTAGTTCATAGCCGTAGTGTGTGAGGATTTCAATGTCTCGAGCCATGGTGGCTGGGTTACAGGATACGTAAACAATGCGTTTTGGTTCCATGCCTGCTGCAGAGGTTAGTACTTCTTCTTTACAGCCTGCGCGAATTGGATCGAATACGATGACGTCTGGTCGTACGCCAGCCTTGTAAAGTTTTGGCATTTCTATAGCCGCATCAGCGACGATGAATTCTGTATTATCATAGCCATTGCGTTGGGCGTTTTCACGTGCATTGATAATGGCTGGTTCTACGATTTCAATTCCGATGACATGTTTAGCCTTATGGGCTAAAAATAGTGAAATAGTACCTGTACCACAGTATGCATCAATAACTGTTTCATCCCCTTTTAGATCCGCATAAGCTAGTGCTTGGTCATACAGTACTGTAGTTTGTTCCGGGTTAACCTGGAAGAAGGAATGTGGGGATAAGGTAAACTGTAAATCCTTAATATGATCTGTAATTGTTCCTTCACCGTAGAGGATATGATTCTTAGGTCCTAATATGACATTGGTACGCTTACTATTTACGTTATGAACTATAGTTTCTACTTGAGGGATGCGTTCTGTTAATTTTTCTACCCAATTTTCTTGGTGTGGTAAATGGTCAGTAGCAGTTACAAAGATAATCATCCATCCAGATTGGCCAATACGACCGATTACATGACGCAATATACCCTTTCCTGTATGTTCATCATACGGTTCAATATCAAACTCTTTAGCGATTTGATAACATACTTGAGCAATAATATTATTGCCTTCATCTTGTATAGGACAGTTTGTACCTTGCACGATATTGTGAGATCCCATCGCATAAAAGCCCATTAGAATATCGCCTTTAGTACCACCTACAGGCATTTGCATCTTATTGCGATATGCCCATGGTTCTTTAGGTCCTAATGCTGGCTTAACAAGTTCTGGATTTTGATGACCAATACGCTCGATAACGTCCTTCACCTTTTGTGTTTTTAGTGAAAGCTGTCCATCATAAGTAATGTGCTGTAGTTGGCAGCCTCCACAGAATCCATAAAGATCACAACTTGCATCGATACGATTGGGAGCCATCGTAACAATTTCTAAGAGGCGCCCTGTAGCATAGGTTTTTTTAACCATATCAATAGCTACTTTCACAGTTTCTCCAGGTAAGGCAAATGGCACAAAGACAGTAAAGTCATCTACACGACCTACCCCTTCACCGCTGCTACCGATGCCATGAATAGTTACCAATACTTCATCACCAAACTTAACAGGCGCATTTAAAATAGCCTGTTGTTTTTTAGATAATTGGCCGTTTATAGCTTGCTGTGAATTAGAGCGATTACTTCTTCTATGTTGTTTAGATTGTTTTTTACGAGATGTACGATTGGTACCGTTCATTACGCGTCTCTTTTCTTCCAAATTTTAATCATACCTGTCACAATAAGAACGAAGAATACAGTGCCGAATTTAACGAGTAATTCTTCACCTTGAATATATGGCATAAGAAGTGGATCTTCCACAATCATTTCGCCTGCAACCCAGCCAAGGAGTGCACCACCAGCCCAAAGAATGGCAGGGAATTTATTAATAATTCGAGCAAATAATGTAGAGCAAAATACGATAATTGGAACAGTAATTAACATACCTGCAATAACAAGCTCTAAATGACCTCTAGCGGCCCCTACTACACCGATGACATTATCAATACTCATCATAGCGTCAGCTACAATAATTGTCCAAATGGCACCCATTAATGAATTCTTAGCTTCGATATGGGCATCTTCATCGCCACCTTTTAATAGTTGAATGGCGATCCATACAAGTACAAGGCCACCGCCTAAATGAATAAGAGGAATGAGGGTGAGAGCCTCTACTAAAAGAGTAGCAAATACAAGGCGCATTACAATGGCACCTACTGTACCCCAAATTACGGCTTTCTTTTGTAGTTCTGGAGCTAGCTTACCTGCTGCCATACCAATTACTACAGCATTATCGCCAGCTAATAAAATATCAATTAAAATAATCTTACCAATGGTCACCCACGTGGCAACTTCTAAAAATTCCATTCTGTACGTACCTCAATTCAAACGATTAATTCAATAACTATCCCTTAACTATACCATAATTTTTCTATTTTCTCACCTAAAAGAGAGGTATGAGTTTACATAAAAAAATCTCTCCTCCTATGATTAGGAGAAGAGATGTATTCTATTATTTCTTGAGTTTTTTAGCTACCAAAGAAGCCCCTACTACGAGGATTACTGCAGCTATTTTGATGAATAGTGCATATGGTTCAACACTATGAGCAATCAATGTATCCTCTACTGCCATACCAGCACCTACCCAGCCAAGGATACCGCCGCCAGCGTATAGGATAATTGGGAAACGTTCGATAACTTTCACAAATAAAGTACTGCCATAAATGATGATTGGTACAGTTATGAGCATACCAATGGCTACCATTGTCATATGGCCACCTGCAGCACCAACTACACCGATAACATTATCGATTCCCATGATACCATCTGCAATGACAATAGTTGTAATAGCAGCGCGCAAGTTATCCTTAGCTTCGATATTATGCTCGCTTTCATCATCAGCAACGAGCTTGTAGCCGATCCATAAAAGAAGGATACCACCTACTAAACGAAGTGCAGGAATATTATTCAATGCCTCTACAAATAGGAATGCCATAACAAGGCGTAAAATAATGGCACCCGCTGTGCCCCAGAAGATAGCTTTCTTCTGTAGATGTGCTGGCAAGTTACGAGCTGCCATGCCAATTACAATGGCATTATCGCCAGCGAGTAAGATATCGATAACGATGATCTGAAGCATCGCCAATAAACCTTGAATAGATAAGATGTCCAATGTATCCTCCTTAGAATATAACTATAGTATATATATTATAATCGATATAGTTTAGTGGTGTAAAATTCAATTTACAAAATATATATTCATTTTTAGCATACTCCATTTATCGTAAGTAAAGAAATATAACTCTACAACTGGAAGTTTTATAATACATGAAAGCCTTAGTTATAATATGCTAAATAATATACATTTAATTCCCAATTCCTATGGAATTTATCTATTAAATTAAGCTACTTTATGGTATCGTATAATTATCATTATTAAGGGAGGTAAGTATGTATCAAACATATTCTATATTACAAAAGTTATGGTTGTTCATTAAACTATTTACTCCTATGTGCATAACGCAATTTTCCCTTATAGGTGGTACATTTATAGCCATCTTTTTAACGGGACAATATAGTACAATAGATTTAGCAGGGGTTGCTACGGGGTATAATTTATGGCTCCTGTTCTATATCTTTGCACAAGGAACGTTGTTAGGTATCACACCAATTATTTCTCAGCTATTGGGAGCTAAGAAAACTGATGATATTGCAACAATCTTTTATCAAGGTCTTTATATCGGTACAGGCCTAGCATGTATCATTTTAATAATAGGTCTCTTAGGCTTACGTCCTCTTCTGACAGCATTAAATCTGGAACCTGCTGCAGCTGAGGTATGTATTAGTTACTTGAAAGCATTTGCCATAGGTCTATTCCCACTACTTTGGGTTAATACATTGCGTAATACAGTCGACAGTCATGGATTAACACATTATTCTATGGCCATCGTATTTACTAGCTTTATTGTGAACGTATTTTTGAACTACTCACTCATCTTTGGGCATTTCGGATTTCCAGAGATTGGTGGTGTCGGTGCTGGCTATGGTATAGCCGGTGCTTGTTGGACTAACTTTATTCTCTTTAGCTTAGTATTACTATTACATCCAAAGCTAAAGGGATATCGTATCTTTAAAGACTTCAGTAAACCAAGTTTTCACTACATTCGCGAACAGCTACATATAGGTATTCCTATTGGCTTTTCCATCTTCTTAGAAGCTAGTATTTTTAGTATTGCTGGACTCTTGATGGTTCACTTTGGATCCGCCGTCGTAGCTGCTCATCAATCTGTTATTTCCTTTACCAATGTATTCTACTGTTTACCTCTTAGTATCGCTATGGCCTCTACCATTGCAGTTGCATATGAACTTGGGGCAGGTCGTAAACAAGAGGCTATCCAGTACGCTTATATTTCTCGCATCTTAGCCATTGTATTGGCTATCATGATTTGTACATTTACGTTTACTAATATGGACGCTATTGCAGATCTCTTTACAAATGATGATGAAGTATACAAGCTTATCTACAGCTTCCTTGGATACGGTGTATTCTTCTCTGCTATCGATGCCATTGGAACCCCTTTACAAGGTATATTGAGAGCCTATAAAGATGTAAAAGTAGTTCTTTATATCTCCCTCATATCCTATTGGGGCGTATGCTTCCCTACGGCCTATATTCTCGCTAATAATCCTAATTACGGACCATTTGGCGTATGGATTGGATTACTTGCTAGCGTACTAGCAGCAGGTGTATTGTTTACTTGGCGTACTTGGTATATTCAGCGTCAATAAAAATAAATAACATACGTATACAGTTAAAGAGCATCTCATGTAAGATGCTCTTTTTTATTTCAACATATCTTGTTTTTCTACCTTAGACATGCGGAAGAAATTATATAGTGTTTCTGCCGTCTTATAGTTCATAGAGTCCACCTTTGAAAGTTCATCAATGGATGCTTCTTTCATAGCCTCTAAACTATTAAAATGAGCCCATAATGCCTTTCGACGTTTAGGGCCAATCCCTTCAATATGATCTAGAATGGATTCTAAATTACGTTTTCCACGAAGCTTACGATGGTACGTAATAGCAAATCGATGGGCTTCGTCACGTATTTGTTGCAGCAATTGAAGCTCTGGCGTGTGATGGCTCAAAATGATACTTTCAGATTGCCCTTCTACAAAAATCTCTTCAATGCGTTTAGCCAAGGATATAACAGGCACATCAGTAACACCTACGGCACGTATTAACGGCAAGGCTGCGTTGAGCTGTCCTTTACCACCATCGATGATAATAAGGTCAGGCATAGGCCAATCTGTTTCCTTACCATAGCGTCGTTCCATAATTTCTGCCATAGACTTAAAATCATCAGGCTTGCCTTGCGTAGTCTTCAATTTAAAGCGACGATATTCCTTCTTCGCTGGTTTACCACCTTCAAAGACAACCATAGAAGCAACAGTTTCAGCCCCTTGCGTATGGGAAATATCGAAACACTCCATGCGTTCTGGTAATCGCGGCAAGTCTAAGACTTCCGCTAATTTCTTAACAGCCCCACCAGTCTTATCGATTTGGTACTGCCATTGACGACGGCGCTCTTCAAGGAAGGTTTCTGCATTCTCATGAGCCATCTTGATCATATCCATCTTATAGCCACGCTGAGGCACAGATACCTCTACATTCTGCCCTTTGAGCTGTGTAAACCATTCACTCAATAAGTCTCTATCAGAACTATCCATAGGTAATAATAATTCCTTCGGAATGAAGTTCGTATCCCCATAGTATTGCTTGATAAAGTCCGTCATGATAGTTTCTTGACTATCTCCATCGTGTTGAACAAAGTAATTTTCACGACCTAGTAATCGACCACCACGAATGAATAATAGCTGTACACAGGCCATAGATGTATCCACCGCAATCCCTAATACATCCAAGTCACCTCGTTGTGTAACCATCCGTTGCTTTTCTTGTATTTTTTCAATACTGCTCAACTGATCTCGATAACGTGCTGCATCTTCAAAGCGTAAGTCTTCTGCAGCTAATTCCATCTTCTCTTTAATTTCCTTCAGCAAAGGGATAGGCTTACCTTCAAAGAGTTCTATGATTTCATCAATATACTTTCGGTAATCTGGTACAGAAATCTTATTAAAGCACGGCGCTTCACAGTAATGCATATGGTACTGTAAACACGGTCTCTCTACCTTCATAGATTTACAGGTACGCAAAGGATAATACTGACGAATCAATTTTAGTACTACATGAACTGATGTTACATCTGTAAAAGGTCCAAAATACTTGGCTCCATCTCGTTCAAGACGGCGCGTCATATATACACGTGGGTAGTCCTCTTGTACTGAGATTTTTACGTACGGATACGTTTTATCATCGCGAAGCCTAATATTGTATTTAGGCTCATGCTCCTTAATAAGCGTGTTCTCTAAGATGAGCGCTTCCATCTCTGTCTTTGTTTGGATAATCTCCACATCAACGGCACGCTTCATCATAGCCGCAACCTTAGGTGCTCGGTTAGCATCATTACGCACATAAGAACGCACGCGATTTCGCAAATTGATAGCCTTACCCACATAGATGATGCGGTTGTACTGATCACGCCATAAATACACACCTGGTGTAGTCGGTAAATGACTGACCTTCTCTAGTAATTCTTCAGATGGCATATGTCCTCCTTTCCTTATAGATTTCAAGGAAATAGAATACATGCTTCGCTAAGATATATTCATGGTAAATGCTTAGAAAAAAGTATTCTATTTCCGTTATGATTTTTTATAGAAACAAAATTTAATACTCTATTTTATTTCTTATTTTTAACTGCTTTCATAAATTTCTTAGTCCGTTCTAATACAGGACCTAAAAATTTACCTGTATAACTTTCTTTTACCTTAGCAATTTGTTCGGGTGTACCTGTGGCCACAATGGTACCACCTCGATTACCACCTTCTGGTCCTAAATCGATGATATGATCGGCCATCTTAATAACATCTAGGTTATGTTCAATAACCACCACAGTATCGCCACCATCAACGAGTTTTTGTAGTACATCTAAGAGCTTACGAATATCTTCAGCATGTAAACCTGTAGTAGGTTCATCAAGGATATAAAGGGTTTTGCCTGTACTGCGACGAGCCAATTCAGTAGCTAATTTAACGCGTTGAGCCTCACCGCCAGATAGAGTTGTTGCCGCTTGACCTAAACGGATATAGCCAAGACCTACCTCTTGTAAGGTAACCATCTTACGATAAATTTTAGGGATAGCGCTAAAGAATTCTACTGCATCATCTACCGTCATATCTAATACATCGGCAATGGATTTGCCTTTATATTTGACCTCTAAGGTTTCGCGGTTATATCGAGCGCCTTTACATACTTCGCATGGTACGTACACATCTGGCAAGAAGTGCATTTCAATTTTGATAATACCATCGCCACGACAAGCTTCACAGCGACCGCCTTTTACGTTAAAGCTAAAGCGACCTTGTTTGTAGCCTCGCATCTTAGCCTCTGGTGTTTGGCTATAAAGCTCGCGTATAGCATCGAATACACCAGTATAGGTAGCTGGATTAGAGCGAGGTGTACGACCAATAGGACTTTGGTCAATATTGATGATTTTATCGATATGTTCTAGACCGCGGATTTCTTTATGCGCCCCCACCTTGTGGAAGGAACGGTACAACTGATTAGCTAAGCCTTTATAAAGAATTTCATTGATTAAGGTAGACTTACCAGAACCGCTGACACCGGTAACTACATTAAATAGGCCGATAGGGAATTTTACATTTACATTTTGTAAATTATTCTCCTTCGCACCGCGAATTTCGATGCAGTTTTTACCTGGCTTACGTCGCTCTTCAGGGAGTGCTATAAACTTACGTCCACTCAAGTACTGACCAGTAATGGAGTTTTCTACCGTCATCACTTCGTCCACAGTACCAGCTGCAATAATTTGACCGCCATGCTCACCTGCTCCTGGACCGATGTCTACAAGATAGTCTGCAGCACGCATCGTATCTTCGTCGTGCTCTACAACGAGTAATGTATTACCTAAGTCACGTAAGCCCTTCAATGTATCGATGAGACGATCGTTATCTCGTTGGTGTAAACCGATGGAAGGTTCATCTAGAATATACAACACACCAACAAGGCCAGAGCCAATTTGTGTGGCCAAGCGAATACGTTGTGCTTCACCACCAGAAAGGGTCCCTGCACTACGGTTCATGGTAAGGTAATCGAGGCCTACATTATTGAGGAAGCCAAGGCGAGCATTGATTTCCTTCAAAATTTGGGCGCCAATCACTTGTTCCCGCTCAGTTAGCTGTAAATTACCAAAGAAATCCAGTGCTTCTTTAATCGTTAATTGAGTCACTTCATTGATATTCTTATCCCCTACGGTTATAGCTAACACTTCAGGTTTAAGACGAGCACCATGGCATGTAGTACACGGCTTAATAGACATAAATTTTTCAAACTCTTCACGCATAGAATCGGTAGATGCTTCACTATGACGGCGTTTTACCATCGGCAAAATACCTTCGTACTCTGTAAAGAATTCCTTTACTTCACCTCTCATATTTTCATAGGTGAAAGCTACCTTATCCGTCGTACCATACATGACTTTTTTCTGTAATGCTTTTGGTAATTCATCATAGGTAGAGTCTAAAGAATATCCATTGGCTTTTAACAAACCTTCTACTTGACGCATAAACCATGCATTAGGATTAGAGCTCAATGCTTGCACACAACCATCGGCAAAACTAATAGAGCCATCTGGAATAACGCGCTCTTCGTCTACTTCCATAGTGGATCCAATACCCAAACATGCTGGGCAAGCGCCAAATGGGCTGTTAAAGGAGAACATGCGCGGTTCAATTTTCGGCAAAGAAATATGACAATCTGGACATGCAAAATGTTGACTATACATGTGTTCAGGGCCATCTACCTCCTGAATCACTACGATGCCTTCTGCCCATTTTGATGCGGTCTCCATAGAGTCTGCCAAGCGGGATTCTATGCCTTCTTTTACAACGAGTCGGTCTACCACGATATCGATGGAGTGTTTTTTATTTTTTTCTAATACAATCTCTTCATCTAATGTACGTACAACGCCATCTACGCGAGCACGAACAAAGCCTTCTTTTCGAAGTTGTTCAAAGACGGATTTATGCTCCCCTTTTTTTCCTTGAATCATAGGCGCCAATACTAAAATCTTAGTACCTTCTGGGAAGCTCATTACATCATCTGTCATTTGTTGTATTGTTTGTTGTGTAATAGGCTTACCACATTCTGGACAATGGGCGTGACCTACACGAGCAAATAATAGACGCAAGTAATCGTAAATCTCCGTAACAGTACCGACTGTAGAACGAGGATTGCGGCTTGTTGTCTTTTGATCGATAGAAATCGCGGGAGATAATCCTTCAATATAATCTACATCAGGTTTATCCATTTGTCCCAAGAATTGACGAGCATACGCAGACAAGGACTCTACATAGCGTCGTTGCCCTTCTGCGTAAATCGTATCAAACGCTAAGGATGATTTACCAGAACCACTGAGGCCAGTCAAAACGATGAATTGATCTCGTGGTAAGGATATATCTATATTTTTAAGGTTATGCTGACGCGCACCTTTTACTATCAATTGATCTTTCATTATATTCCCTATTTAAAGAGATGATACCAAAAGGCATCATCTTGAACCTGTACGTTTTTTACCCTTGCTAGATGTAGGCTTTTTCAACTTGCTTTCACCTGCACTATGCATATCGGACCATTGTTGACGTAGTTCCCCCAATTGGTCGCGAAGCTTTGCAGCCTTTTCAAATTCAAGCTGCTTTGCAGCAGCCTTCATTTGACGATCAAGCTCTTCAATTTTATTGAATAACTCTTCTGGAGTTATATCTGCAACCTTAGGAGTAGATGCATCTTGTGCATATGGTTCGTATCCATGGTCCATACCCGTTGTAGAGGATGTCTTTTTCCCTTTCTTCGGTAAAAAGTCCTTCCCATCGGTGACCATATCATCTTCAATTTTTGTCAACTCAATAAGCTCTTTTACATCTTTAGAGACAGACTTAGGCGTAATATTATGTTCAATATTATAAGCCTCTTGCACAGCACGACGGCGATCTGTTTCATCGATAGCTCGTTGCATAGAACCTGTTACACGGTCTGCGTACATGATAACGTGACCGTTCACATTACGAGCGGCGCGACCGATTGTTTGAATCATAGCCGTATCAGAACGTAAGAAACCTTCTTTATCCGCATCTAAGATAGCCACCAAGGAAACCTCTGGCATATCAAGACCTTCACGGAGCAAGTTAATACCAACCAGTACATTAAATACACCAGCCCGTAAGTCACGGATGATTTCAGCACGCTCGATAGTAACGATATCAGAATGGAGATAACGAACCCGAACGCCCATTTCCTTCAAGAACTCTGTTAAGTCCTCAGCCATCTTCTTCGTTAAGGTCGTAACGAGAACACGTTCATTCTTAGCTGCACGTTTATGAATTTCTCCTAGTAAGTCATCCATTTGACCCTTAATAGGACGAATTTCAATGGATGGATCTAATAATCCTGTAGGACGAATAATTTGTTCTGCAATATTCGTTTCTACTTCCATTTCATATGGACCAGGTGTGGCTGATACATAGACAATTTGATTAATACGCTCTACGAATTCATCGAATTGAAGTGGTCTATTATCAAGTGCAGATGGTAAACGGAATCCATATTCAATCAGAGATTCCTTACGAGCACGATCGCCATTGTACATAGCACGTACTTGAGGGATCGTTACATGAGACTCATCCACCATGATGAGGAAATCATCTGGGAAATAGTCTATCAATGTATATGGAGCCTCCCCAGCCTTACGTTCAGACATATGGCGGGAATAATTTTCGATGCCTGAGCAATAGCCCATTTCTTGCATCATTTCTATATCGTAACGGGTACGCTGTTCAAGGCGTTGAGCCTCCAATAAACGGTCAGCAGCTTTCAACTTAGCTAATTGTTCGTCTAATTCAGCTTCAATACGCTCTACAGCAATACGCATCTTATCTTTTGTAGTTACATAGTGAGATGCAGGATAGACTGCAACGTGCTTGCGTTCAGCAATCACTTCACCTGTTAAAGCATCTACCTCTACAAGACGATCGATTTCGTCGCCGAAGAGTTCCACCCGAATGGCTCTTTCACTGTAAGCGGCTGGGAAGATCTCGATAGTATCCCCTTGTACACGGAAGGTACCGCGAATAAAGTTCATATCATTTCTCGTATATTGAATATCTACGAGTTTAGATAAAATTTCATCACGAGATTTTATCTGACCTAAGCGCAAGGACAATACGAGTTCAGAATAATCCTCAGGGTCACCTAAGCCGTAAATACAACTAACAGAGGCAACTATGATTACATCGCGACGCTCAAAGAGACTCATAGTGGCACTATGTCGTAATTTATCGATTTCATCATTGATAGACGCATCCTTCTCAATGTACGTATCACTTGATGGAATATATGCTTCTGGTTGATAGAAATCATAATAGGACACAAAGTATTCTACCGCATTATTAGGGAAGAAACTTTTAAACTCACTACATAATTGAGCAGCCAATGTTTTATTGTGTGCAATAATCAAGGTCGGTTTCTGTACCGCCTCGATAACCTTTGCCATCGTAAATGTCTTACCTGTACCAGTAGCACCGAGCAAGACCTGAGCCCATTCACCGCGTTCAATACCTTCTGTTAGAGATTGTATGGCAGTTGGTTGGTCCCCAGTAGGCGTAAAGGGCGCCTCCACTTTAAATGGTTGGCCCCCTTCGTAATTATATGTATTATGTTTCATTACTGTTCA
>OIFU01000326.1_pt1 | contig 27687 bp, 14 predicted proteins | sample 1582141 | NCBI WGS metagenome assembly OIFU01 (sample SAMN07501047, study PRJEB24779) | human gut metagenome | isolation source: stool | host: human infant | place: USA: Pittsburgh, PA
TTTTACTTCCAACAAGGCAACCACCTTTACCGCATTGAGCGAATTCTCCAGCAGGAGAGGGCCAAGCGAGGTGGTGGTACGACTATGCAAAAAGCCACGGCTTCCTTAGTCATTGTGGATAAGATTGGTGGTCAAGAAATTGAAAAACTAGGAGATAAAATCAAGGAAGTTAGTGACCAGATTGAGCAGATTTTGGGCCTCAATGCTGAGCAGTTCAAACAGATTATCCTCTTACCGCAAAATGATTTTAGCCGTTTCTTGAAAGAAGATTCCAAGACTAAGACTCAAATTTTGAAGAAAATCTTTGGAACGGGTATCTTTGATCGTTTTCAAAAGAGCTTGGAAGAGCGTCTTCGTCAGAGCAATAAAGATATGGATAAGCGTCAGGCTCAGCTAGATGGCTATTTTGCCAGTCAGGTTTGGTCTGAGGAAGAATTAGCCGTCTTGGCGCAAACGCCAGCCTCTGAAAAATTGGCACGTCTTGAAGAGTTTTTGTCTCGGCGTCAAGAAAGTCTTACGGGGCAAAAAAGCATCTTGAAGGATGCCCATGAGGATTTGGCAAAACTGCAGAAGAGCTTGCAAACTGCCCAAGATTTGGCAAAGATTTTTCAAGAATTGGAGCAAGCCAAGGAGCGTTACCGTCTGGAAATTGAGGAGGGAGCTCAGGGACAGGCAGAGGTAAAAGCGCATCTGGAGGAATTACAGTTCGCTCATGGCTTACAAGAAACCATTAGTAGCTTGAAGCAGTATCAGAAGCAGTTGCTGCAATTAGAGCAGGATCTTGAAATCGCTCAGGAAGAATTGAGTGAAAAGCAGCAGGCCTTTGAGGACCTTAAGGCTAAAAAAGAGGAACTCGCAGCTCAATCTAAGGATTTTCTTCAAAAAGAAGAGCAACTGGGAGCGTGGAGAGAGGATATTATCTATGCCCAGAGTCTTGCCCAAGAACAGGAGAAAATCAAACGTTCACGTACTAACTATAAGCAGTTGGAAGAAACCTATCAGCAGGCGTCGAAAAAGATTGAGACTCTTAACAAGTCCTTGTCAGATTTGGAGGCTAATCGTCTTGGTTTAGATAGCCTGCATGAGGCCGAAAAACTCCTCCAGATTGTGGGCTACAGTGTGGAAAAACAACTGGCTCAGGACCTGAAAGAAATAGAGGGTTTGAAGCAGGAGTTGGCCAAGACGGAAAAACGTCAACAAGGGTTATCTTTGGATATTGACCAAGCTCAAGAAAGTCTCAAGGGATTGGAAGACCAGTTAGCAACCACCTTAGCTTCACGTCGTCAACTCATGATTGCCCAGTTGCAGGCAGAATTAGAGGATGGACAGCCATGTATGGTTTGTGGTTCCATTGACCATCCTAAGGTCGATGGGACAAAGGCGAATGAAGCGGCCTTGAAGGATCTCATGAATCAGGTGGAGGAACTTCAAACTCAAAAAGAAAGGCAAGTGGCTACCTTGTCAAATCGTCAAGCTACCTTGAGAGAAGTTGAGACTAACCGCAAAGGTCTGCTTGACCAAGTGGCTAAAGTCAAGCTAGCTCTCGAAAAACACTATCTAGAACTCCAAGAGCAAGTTAAGGGACAATTTGATTTTGATTTTTCAGAGGACTATGAAGCAGACTGTGGACAAACCTTACTCCGAAAGGTTGAACAGTATTATCAAGAGCTACACAAACGCTTTGATAAGGAAGAGGCAGATTGTCTCCATTATCAAGATGAGTTAGCCAAGGCTCAGGAAAAATCGATAGATTTGGCTAAAGCCTATCAAGAAGCTAAGGCGGCGCTTGACCAAGCTAAGGAACGTCTTAAGGAGTTACAAGAAGCTCATCAAGAGCTTGAATCTGTTGAGGTTTATCAAGAACGTATTTCCCTAGCAAAGCAAGAGTTGGACCTCTACAATAAGCAAGTCAAGGAAAATAGTGAAGCCTACAACCAACTTCATGCCGACATTCAAGGCATCAAGGGGCAACTTGAGAGCCTAACCAAGTCTAAAGAAAATGCTAGCCAAGAAACTAAGCGTTTATCAGCTGAACTAGACCAAAGTCTTATGGCTGAAGGGGCCCTCACCAATGACCTAGAGCAAATCCAGCTTTGGCTTCTTGAGGTGAACAAGCAAGCGATTCCTGAGCTCCAGGCTCAATTGACAAGCTACCAAACTCTTGAACAAGAGTTGAAGGCGCAGATTGTCAAGGGTCAAGAGCTTATCAAAGACCAAGAAAAGCCGGACCTTGGCAATCTAACACAAGCAGTAGAGGATTGTCAGGAGAGCTATGATAAGCAACTGGCTCAGGTTTCTGTCATGGAGCAGGGGCTTAAGGATGCGACGGCTACCTACCAAGCGGCCAAAACCCTTCAAGACAGTAATCAAGAGGCTTTTAAAGCTCACCAAGAACTCAGCGATCTGGTTAAGGTGGTTAAGGGAGAAAATACAGCACTAACTGGACGACTCAATCTTGAAGTCTATGTTATCCGTCAGTATTTCCAACAAATCTTGGACTATGCCAATGCTAACTACATCGGTCTCTTAACGGATAACCGCTATTCCTTTGTTCTGAGTGAAGAAGGGCGTAGGGCGCGTGATCACTTTGGTTTGGACATCAACGTCTATGACCAACTGACTGGTAGCGAGCGTTCTGTTAAATCCTTGTCTGGTGGTGAAACCTTTATCGCCGCACTGGCTATTGCCCTATCCCTCTCAGAGGTGGTGCAAAATACCAGCAAGGGTGCTGTTGTTGAAGCTCTCTTCATCGACGAAGGGTTTGGCTCACTGGATAAGGAAGCCCTGACCAAAGCTATCGCTGTTCTGGAACAAATAGGTGAAAACCGTATGGTCGGTGTCATCAGTCACGTGGACGACATGAAAGAAGGCATCGCTCAGCAACTAGCTATCATTAAGTCACACGATGGTAGTAGCCGTATTAAAATTGTGGATAAAGGGTAAGAGAAGTCAAGGATTTAAGAACTCTCGTCAAAACGTTTTAATTATTCTAAGAGATAGTTTCTCATCGGAGCTATCTCTTTTTCTATCCACTTATTTCAATCTTCCTAACTATCAGTTTTTCTGAAAATAAAAGGAAATTTATTTGAAAAAAATCCCTCATAAAAAAGTTAATCTATTAGAAAATTAAGTGATACTATGTTATAATTTAATATGGTTAAGTCTCGATAAAATCAAGGAAAAAGTGTATAGAATGTGTTTACGATCTTTATATCTTGTGACCGTAAAATGCTTGTCAGATTCTTAGACTGTTCCTTGCTATCTTATGAAAGTTTGAGACAGGAAAATAAAAAATGTATTAGCTAGAAAAATAAGAAATAAAAAATGACAGAAAAAATTTCCGTAATTATTCCCGTTTACAATGTAGAAAATCAACTCCAGACCTGTCTAGACAGCGTCCTGGGGCAGACCTATCAAAATCTTGAAATTATTCTCATCAATTATGGCTCAATAGATAATAGTGATGCCATTTGCCGTAGTTATGCTGCTAGGGATTCTCGTATCCTCTATTTTAAAAAGGATAATGGAGGGCTTTCAGATGCTCGCCATATTGGTATTCGTCAGGCTAAGGGAGCTTACGTCACCTATGTGGATGCTGAGGATTGGGTAGAGCCAACCTATCTAGAGGAGCTTTATAAGGCGCTTCAAGCTCACAAGGCGGATATCGCAGTGGCCAATTACAGTGTCTATAAGGAATCGGAAGATCGCTTTTATTTTTATATCAAGGATGAAGATTATTATGAGCAGGTTTATTCACCCGCTCAGATTATTGATGGGCTCTTTGAAGAAAGCAATAACATTAACATCGCTCTGATTTCTGCGACAGGCAAACTCTACAAACGTTCCTTGTTTAATGACTTGCTTTTTCCAAAAGAGCATGCAGGGGAGGATGGCTTTTTCAACCTTAAGGCCTATCTCATGAGTGAGCGTACGGTTTATCTCAACAAGGGGCTTTATGTTTACCGTGAGAGTCCAGAGATGCCATCAGCGACTTGGATGCAAGACTGGATGATGACCTTGGTTTATGCCATGGAAGAACGCTTGGCTATTGTTGCTAGTCATGGTTTCCCTCTGGAGAAATACATGGTCACCTACCGTCAGATGCTAGAGGCTTGCTTGAAAAATGTGGAGGAGCAAGGTCTCACGGATTCTGATGCCTACCGCTCCATTCAGGAGAAATTCCAGGTCTTGAGTTTAGCTCCTCAACGTTATGAGACTAAAAAGCGTGCTATTGTTCTTGCGGCTAACTATATTTATGTTGACCAAGTGCTTACGACCATCAAATCCATCGTTTTCCATCATCGCAACATTCGTTTTTACTTGATTAACGATGATTTCTCTCAGGAGTGGTTTAGAGGACTAAACCGTCATCTGGCTGCCTTTGGTAGTGAAGTGATTAACTGTCGTGTGGATAGTAGTCATATCAAGCAATACAAGACTAATAGCAACTATGCAAGCTATCTTCGCTATTTTGTGGCGGACTTTGTATCTGAGGAACAGGCCCTTTATTTGGATAGTGACATGGTGGTTACAAGTTCTCTAGAGGACCTCTTTACCCTTGATTTGCAAGGTCGACCTTTGGCTGCCGTGCGTGATTATGCTATTCAGGTTCAGGATCGCCAAGCGATGTTTGATGCTGGCTTCATGGTGATTGATACGACTTATTGGAAGCAGTACAACATGAGACGCCACCTAATCGACATGACTAGTGAATGGCATGACAAGGTCCCATTTGCGGAGCAATCCATTCTAAACATGGTCTTTCGTAACAACTGGTTGCCCTTGTCTTTTGACAACAACTATGCGGTTACCAAGTCTAGTTTAGCTGGTTTCCATCTGCCAAATGGTCAAGACTATCCTAAGGTTGTGCATTATGCCTCACACCGTAAGCCTTGGTTACCATTGGCTTGCCAAGCTTATCGCGAGGTCTGGTGGTTCTATGCTCAAATGGATTGGTCAGGGGTTGCTGAAAATGCCACTTTATTGCCACTTTCAGAGAACATGATTTATCCTAAGGGTCGTCCGTTTACTTGTTTGGTTTACACCAACATTTCAGAAATCCCTCATTTGACGGACCTTATCTCGGCTCTTCCTAAGGTACAGTTTAAAATTGCCTCTCGACAGCATGTGACAGATAAACTGGCCCAATTGATTACCTATCCAAATGTGACGGTTTACTCAGCCATTGCGGGCTTAAATGGGCTAGATTTGGAATTGTTGCGTACCAGTGACTTGCTTTTAGATATCAATCCAGGAAGAAAAGTAGTGGAAATTCTTGATGCCTTTAGGTTTGAAAACAAACCGATTTTAGGGTTCGAGGACCTTAAGTCAACCAAGCATAACCAACAAACCTACTCAAGAGATCGTTGGAAAGAGATGGCTGAGACCATTCGCCAAATGCGTAAGAAGAGTCTGTAATCTTTTTGGATAAGTGGACTATAATTTAGTTTATGTCTCATTTCTAACGAAATAACATCAGCCTGTCTACAGGGCAGGAAATAGGAGTAACAGTGAAAAAAATTAGTCAATCGATAATCACCAAACGTGTCTTATGGACCGTCTTTTTCCTCTTCATTTATTGTTTAGGAAATCAATTGGTTCTACCGTTTGTGGATTTGAAAAATGCAAATATCTTTGGGGGAGCCATAGGTTCCTTGGCTTTCTCTAGTGCCATGATGGGGGGAAACCTCAGGTCCATGTCTCTATTTTCAGTGGGCTTGTCGCCCTGGATGTCGGCCATGATTCTCTGGCAGATGTTTTCTTTCTCTAAGAAAATGGGCTTGAAAAATCTTCCCATTGAGATTCAGGACCGTAGACGCATGTATTTGGCCCTAGGGATTGCCATTGTTCAATCTTTGGCAGTATCCTTGAATTTACCTATCGTTTCAGGGGTGAATGCTAGTCTCGCTATTTTCATGAATACCATTTTATTAATTGCCGGGACCTTCTTCTTGGTTTGGCTATCAGACCTCAACTCTCTCTTTGGGATTGGAGGCTCCATTGTTATCTTGATGGCAAGTATGATGGCCAATCTGCCCTATCAAATCATGGATAGTATTGAAAAGTTAGGTATCGGTTGGGATGTCTTGCTTCCTCTGATTCTATTCAGTTTGGTCTTCCTCTATATTTCAGGGGTTGTGCAGAGGGCTAGATACCGTATCTCAATCAATAAAATCAATATTCATAACCGCTTTAAACAGTATTCTTACTTGGATATTATGTTGAATCCAGCCGGAGGGATGCCTTTCATGTATGCCATGTCGCTGGTTAGTATTCCGCAGTATGTTTTTATGCTGATTCAATTTATCCATCCTGAAAGCAAGTGGACCAGTGGTGCCATCAAGGCTTTGACAGTCGGTCAACCTCTTTGGTTGGTTGTTTATCTGATCATGCTCTTCGTTTTAGGGTTAGCCTTTGCCTTCGTTAATGTCTCCGGTGAGCAAATCTCTGAGCGTATGCGCAAGTCAGGTGAGTATATCTACGGTGTTTATCCAGGCCAAGAAACTAGTGCCTATATCAACCATTTGGTGCTTAGACTTGGTTTTATCGGTGCCCTTTATATGCTCTTTATGGCAGGTGCGCCAATGCTGATTATCTTGGTCAATCCGGATTATTTACAGCTTAGTATGATTCCTGGTACTTTCTTGATTTTTAGCGGTATGATTTACAATGTTAACGAGGAAATGAAAGCCTTGAAGCTTAACACTTCCTACACCCCACTTTTTGAAAATGTATAAACTCTCACCCCTCGTGGGGTTGAGAGGCAGGCTGGTGATGTCTGATCGGTCTGCCCCTCAATCTCAAGTATTGTGATGAAAAGACAATGAAGGAGAACTCATGTATTATTTTATTCCAGCTTGGTATGGACAGACGGATGAATTTTGGAAGACGGCCATTGATCCTTGGTACCGTATCCGCCAAAAAATTGAATTTGATGACAGCTTGCACCAAGTTCGTATCTTTCAGGATGAGGACTTAGCCCCTCAGCTTTTGCTTTTGGCCTACCAACCACATTTGCGTTATTTCTTGCATCGTCATGATGTCTTGGAAGTTGGCTATACAGCTATTTTTGACTTGATTCAGGGTATCACTGATGAAGATATGAAAAATCTTCAAGTGACAGATTTGGAATGGCCAGAAGGGGCTACCTTTGTTCACACACCATTTGCTATCGTGGTGCAATGGCAACACAAGCGTTATGCCGAGATTGAGTTTGGCTCAGAAGGCTTTATTGGCATGATTCGCTACTATAAGGATGAGCAAATCATTCGCGAAGACATCTACGATGACCGCGGTTTTATCTCAAGTAGTCTTTATTATGAAGGTGGACAACCAAGCTATCGAAACTATCTTAATGCCAAGGGAGTCTGGCAACTCTGTCATTTCTTTGATGGCCGTGGAATTGTAGCCAACCCTCGTACGGAAGGTCGTTTTAATAAGAGTTACTACAGTAATCTTTCAGAAGTTATCTGGGAATTTTTGACTAAATTCTTGGACGAAAAGGTAGAAGCAGAGGACCGTTTTGTTATTGCCTCAGATTTACGCCATAACAAGCACCTCTTTGAACATTTGCCAGCAGACAACACTAAGATTTTGACTTGGTTCGCAGAACGTAATCAGGACGATAGTATTGACACCTATGAAGTCTTTCTGCCGAAAGTGGACTTGTTGATTGCTGACCGTTACGATTACTTGGAGCAGCTTCAGGTTGCCTATCCAGAAGAGGCTAAGAAACTCAAACACATGGCTTCTTTCGATACCCGTTTGGCTTTGGGAACTAGTCAACGTGTCAAAGAGTCTAAAATCTTTTATCAGGTTGACTTCGATCAGTTGGATTTAGAGGCTATTTATCAGGTCTTGGCTTTTGTGGCTAAGTATCCTAAGACACAGGTTGAATTTGGAGCATTCAATGCCAATCCAGAGCAACTTGGTAGCCTGCAAAATCAAGTGGAAAAAATGATTGAAGAACGATTGAGTCCAGATGCCTTTGAAGAGGTTGTCGAAAGTAGTGGTGCAGAAAATAAATTGGAAGAAAATAATGAAATCGTCAGCCGATTTTCTTTCCAAGACCTGCGTGACGAGACTGCCCTTATTAAGGCCCTTCAGTTTACACGACTCATTGTCGACTTGAGCAAAGAACCTAATCGTTATACACAGATTGCTGGAATTAGTGCTGGTATTCCACAAATTAACCGTGTGGCGTCTGAGTATGTGACCCACCAAGAGAATGGTTATATCTTGAAGCACTTGTCCGATTTTGAAAAAGGGGCTTACTACTATTTGGGACAGTTGAACAACTGGAACCGTTCCCTTATCTACTCAATTGAGAAAATTAAGGAAAACACAGGAGACCGTTTGGTGCAAAAATGGGAAAATTGGTTGAAGGAGGAGCAGAATGACCAAGGATAATCGCCTGAAAATACTACAAGTTGGACCATCCAACTGGTCAGAAATTCAGGAAATTCCTGAAAATATGAAATGGTATTATTGCAATCTTGGTCAGCTTGAGACCTTGCAAGAAACCATCGAAGAAGACGAAATCAAGACTTTCACAGCTGTCATTGTGGACAGTCTTGCAGGTCTTGAAGAATTGATGGCTATTAAAGAGCATTTGATTCCTCACACTATTTTCTTTGATCAAACGATTGAAGTGACAGATGAGATTCTAGCTCAGTTCATCAAGGAAATATGCGCCGTGCCAACTGATTTTTCAAATCAAGGGCAGTTGCTCTTTACCCTTTCAAAAGCGCTCTTTTCAGGGCAGTACGGGGATAAGATGTTTCCTTTCACGACCCAGGTTAACCCCAATTTTACTGGCCAAGTGACCTACCATGGTTATGAAAATGTCATTTTAAATGGTGATTATGGTCAAGATTTCAGTCCTGTCTTGGACTGGACCTATAATGTCAGAGCCAGCAAGGAAAATCCTATCGAGCTTTGGTTGGAGTTTGAAAAAGAGGAGACTTGTGAGTGTCGCTTGATTCTCAATCTTTTGCCAGAAGGTTCGGTCGCAGGGATTTTCAAGACCTATATCGTTTCAGAAGAAGAAATGCGCAAGGGAGCCATTGTCCTTGATGAGGACACGACCTTCCTCCTGTCTGCTAGTCTTGAGATGAAAGGCCAAGGTCAGATTACAATCGGTGGGCTCCACCAACGTTTGACCCGTTTCCAATTTGGGAAATTTGTACTTGGTGGTGGAATTCTCCACGATAGCAAGCGTCAGGAAATCAACTATTTCTTTTATCCTGGGGACTTCAAGCCACCTTTGTCAGTTTACTTCTCAGGTTTCCGTCCTGCCGAAGGTTTCGAAGGTTTCGGAATGATGAAGGGAATGGGAACGCCATTCTTGCTCTTTTCAGACCCTCGTCTCCAAGGGGGAGCCTTCTATATGGGAACTGAAGAGCTTGAAAATAGCATCAAAGACACCATCCAACATTATTTGGACTACCTAGGTTTTGACAATAGTCAGCTCATTCTCTCAGGAATGTCCATGGGAACCTTCCCATCAATGTACTACGGTGCGGACTTTGAGCCTCATGCCATCATCATGTCTAAGCCTCTAGCCAATGTTGGTACTATCGGTAACCGTGCTAGACTTTTGGCACCAGAGGTCTTTCCAACAGGAATTGATGTCTTGCATTTGCAGACAGGACGCTTGGATAATGAAGGTGTCGAGACCCTTAACCAGAAGTTCTGGGATAAATTTGAAAAAGCAGATTTCTCAAATACAACTTTTGGTCTTTCCTACATGAAAGACGAGGATATGGATCCGACGGCCTACGAGGACATTACCAAGTCTCTCTATTACTCAGGGGCTAAGATTCTCAGCAAGGGAACGTCAGGTCGACACAACGATGATTCTTATACGGCGACAACTTGGTTTGTTAATTTTTACCGTATGATTTTAGAAAATGATTTTGGAAGGAAGGAGTAAGAATGTTCAGAAACAAGAAATCAGAAATCTTGTGGGGCTTAAACCACAAAGCCTACATGTATGGCTCAAAAATTGTTAAACGCCAAGATGGTTCTGTGCAATTTTACAATCCTTTGGTGCCATCAGGAACGGAAATCCAGTCTTGGGTGGCCATCCAAAACTACCAAGCTGGTCGTACCCAGCCTGCCCTCCCACTTTTGAAAAAGGGGCACAGTTATGATTTGACGGCTAATCTCGAAGCTGTCCCAACAGGCTCAGTCTTTTTGAAAGTCAGCTTTTTGGACCGTTATGACAATGAAATTAAACAGCTGATTGAAAAAAGTACCCAGATGACCTTTGTTTACCCTCACGAGGCCTATACCTACCGTATTTCCCTTTTGAGTGCTGGGGTCAAAGAGCTGGATTTCTACAACTTAAAACTGGAAGAAACAGGAGAAGAACATGTTTAAACAACTGAATCCTATTCTCCCTGTTAAGGAGATACTCAAGGATATTAACGGCCTAGCCGATGAAATGGCTGGTTTGAGCAACCTTGAGTTGAAAAATAAAACGCAGGAATTTAAGGAGCGTTTGGCTCAAGGAGAGAGCTTGGACGACCTACTGCCTGAAGCCTTTGCGGTTGTTCGTGAAGCGGATAAGCGCGTGCTAGGCATGTTCCCTTATGATGTTCAGGTCATGGGAGGCATTGTCATGCACCAAGGTCATATCGCTGAGATGAATACCGGTGAGGGGAAGACCTTGACGGCTACCATGCCAGTCTACCTTAATGCCTTGTCAGGTGAAGGGGCTATCCTTGTTACGACAAATGAATACTTGGCTATCCGTGACGCCGAAGAAATGGGTCAGGTCTATGAGTTCCTAGGGTTGACGATTGGTGTTCCCTGTGTGGAAGGCAGCAATGAGATGGAACCGGCAGAGAAGCGTGCTATCTATCAATCAGACATCGTTTACACGACCAATTCTAGCTTAGGTTTTGACTATTTGATTGATAACCTTGCTTCAAACCAAGACGGGAAATACATGCGTCCCTTTAACTATGCTATCGTCGATGAGGTGGATTCTGTCCTCCTTGATAGTGCCCAGACGCCTTTGATTATCTCTGGTGCGCCCCGTGTTCAGTCTAATTACTATGGAATGATGGATACGCTTATGACCACCTTGGTCGAGGGTGAGGACTATATCTTCAAAGAGGAAAAAGGTGAAGTCTGGTTGACTACTAAAGGGGCTAAGGCTGCTGAAAATTACCTTGGTATTGGAAACCTCTACGATGAGGAAAACAGCACCTTTGCCCGTCACCTGCTCTTTTCTCTTCGTGCCCACTTGCTCTATAAAAAGGACAAGGACTACATCATTCGTGATGGCAAGAAGGGACCTGAAGTGGTACTTCTCGATAAATCGACAGGTCGTCTCTTGGAATTGACCAAGCTCCAAGGTGGACTCCACCAGGCCATCGAAGCCAAGGAATTAGTGGCCTTGTCACAAGAAACCAGAGCCATGGCTTCAATCACCTACCAAAGTCTCTTTAAAAAATTCAAGAAAATTTCAGGGATGACTGGTACTGGTAAGGTTGCGGAAAAAGAATTTCTCGATACCTATGGCATGAAGGTTATTCAAATCCCAACCAACCGTAAGAAACAACGTATCGACTACCCAGATAAGATTTATGCGACCCTACCAGAGAAGGTCTTTGCTTCTTTAGAGTATGTTAAGCATTATCATGAAAAAGGCAATCCAATCTTGATTTTCGTTGGTTCGGTGGAAATGTCAGAGCTTTATTCTTCTTTGCTTTTGCGTGAAGGAATTGCTCATAACCTCCTAAATGCCAACAATGCGCCACGTGAGGCTGAGATGATTGCTGAGTCTGGACAAATGGGTGCCGTGACGGTTGCGACGTCAATGGCTGGACGTGGAACAGATATCAAGCTCGGAAAGGGTGTGGCTGAACTCGGTGGTTTGGTCGTTATCGGTACCGAACGTATGGAAAGTCAGCGTATTGACCTGCAAATCCGTGGCCGTTCTGGACGTCAGGGTGACCCTGGTATGTCTAAATTCTTCGTCTCACTTGAAGATGATGTGATTAAAAAATACGGTCCATCTTGGGTCCATCGTACTTACAAAGAATACGCCATTAGTGATCACATCGAGCCTAAGGAATTGACAGGCCGTAAGTACCGTAAATTGGTTGAAAAAGCCCAAGAAGCCAGTGAAAGTTCTGGTCGTACCTCACGTCGTCAGACCCTTGAATTTGCAGAAAGTATGAACATCCAACGTGAGATGATTTATGCACAACGTGACCGCCTCATCTATCACAATCAAGGTTTGGACACTGTTATCGACGAGGTTCTTGATGACTTCATCGACCAGGCTATGGCTGAAGAAGATTTCTCAAAAGCGGAAAATCTTTACCATTTTATCTTGCGTAATATCAGCTTCCGCATCAATGAAATTCCTAAGGATTTGGACCTCGACAATCGTGAGGAAGTCTTGGAACTCATCTACCAGTTTGCCTATCGTGAACTTGATGCTAAGAAGCAGGAGTTGAAAACCAAGGAACTAAACGAGTATTTCCAACGCCTATCTATGCTTAAGGCTGTGGATGACAACTGGGTGGAGCAGGTAGACTATCTGCAACAACTTCAAATGGCTATTGGTAGCCAACAACTTAGTCAAAAGAACCCGATTGTTGAATATTACCAAGAGGCTTACAAGGGCTTTGAAGCCATGAAACGTCAAATCAGAAAGGATATGGTTCGTAATCTTCTCCTTAGTCAGGTGCAAGTCACTAAAAAAGGAGATATCATCAGCCATTTCCCATAAAATAAGGAAATTATGACAGTATATAACATTAATTTAGGCATAGGTTGGGCCAGCAGTGGTGTCGAATATGCCCAGGCCTATCGTGCCAAGATTTTCAGGGAAATGGGACAAGAGGCAAAATTTGTCTTTATGGATCTCATCCTTGGAGATAATATCGAGCATATGACTAGCAAGATTGGTTTTGCAGACGACGAAATCATCTGGCTCCATAGCTATTTTACAGATGTTAAGATTGCACCATCGACTATTAGCCTAGCAGAAATTGAGGCTATCTTACCTGCCAATCCTGAGCGCAAGGAAGTTGCTGGCCGCCTCATTCGTTACCATTATCCACAAGATGATATGGTGGTGGCATGTAACCTTCGTGCGATGGACGAAGATGCTGTGGAAACAGTGAGCTACTTTGTCAATGACAAGCTCTTGCGCAAGGACTTTTACTCTTACACCCGTTATTGCAGTGAGTATTCTGCGCCTAAGGACAATCAAGCCAAGGTTTACCAACGTCGTTTTTATAACGAAGATGGGTCTACAGCCTATGACATGATTGTAGGAGACAATAATCAGGATATCTATCGTTTCCCTGATCAGGTTCTCTATGGTAAGCAAGAATTTCTTCGCTATTTCTTCAAACGTCTTGCCCTAACCAAGGATGATGTGGTCATTTTGGACCGTGAAACAGGTATTGGTCAGTTGGTCTTTGAAGAAGCACAGGCTGCACGCCTAGGCGTCGTTGTTCACGCTGAGCATTTTAGTGTCAATCAAACTGATGACAACTACATTCTCTGGAATAACTATTACGAGTACCAATTTACCAATGCGGACAAGGTTGATTTCTTTATCGTGGCGACTGATCGTCAGAAGGAAATCTTACAGGAACAATTCCGTCGCTACACCAAACATGATCCAAAGATTTACACCATTCCAGTGGGAAGTCTTCCTGAATTGGTTGGACAGGACAAGCCACGTAAACCATTCTCAATGATTACGGCCTCACGTTTGGCTCAGGAAAAACACATTGACTGGTTGGTTCGTGCGGTTATTGAGGTTCATAAGACCCTGCCTGATATCACTTTTGATATCTACGGTAGTGGTAGCATGGATGCCAAATTACGTGAGATTATTGTCGAAGCACAAGCTGGCGACTATATCCGACTCATGGGCCATGCTGACTTGACTGACATTTATAGCCAGTACGAGGTATACCTGACAGCTTCAACCAGTGAAGGTTTTGGACTCACCCTCATGGAGGCGGTTGGCTCAGGTCTTCCGATGATTGGATTTGACGTTCCTTACGGGAATCAAACCTTTATTCAAGATGGGGCCAACGGTTATCTCCTCCCTGTCGCTGAAAATCATGTTGTGGATGTTATCACCAAGTCCTATAAGGATGCCATTGTCCGTCTCTATGAAGAAGGCAATATCGAGGCCATGCGTCAAAAATCTTATGACCTTGCCAAAGGATTCTTGACTAGTCAAGTCAAGGCAGCTTGGAAACAGTTACTTGAGGAGGTACGCTCATGATATTCTTATGTGATTACTACAATCAAGCCAGTAAGGATTTGGCTTACTCTCTTCAGGCAGCAGGCTACGATGCCACAACAGTTGTCATCAATCCAGATGGATTCCTCCCTCAAGGAGCTCTCTCTCCTTTCACCTACTATGTAGAAGCGGACGAGGAAACAGGCAAACCATGCTTTTTCAACCAAGTTCCTGTGCCAGCCTTTTGGGAAATTTCAGGGAACAATCAGATGGCGCGTGTGTCTAATCTCACCGAAGAACGTGCTCGCATCACCTACCCTGAAGGTAGCAAGGCTCGTATCGTCAAAAGTGTCGAATGGTTGGACAAGTCAGGTAAGATTCGCCAAGTGGACCACTATAACAAGTACGGTTTCTGCTTTGCCAAGACCACTCATGATGAGAATGGTCAGGCACTCTTTACCAGCTACCAAACCAAAGAAGGCGACGAACGTATCTTGGAAAATCATCTCACCGGTGATATTCTCTTGACCTTACCAGGACAAGCTCTTCGTCGTTTTGCCAACCGTACCGAATTTATCAAAGCCTTTCTAGCTCAGGTCTTTGGTGATATCGACCACATTATCTTTAATAGCTTGGCGACACCTTTCATCGTCTCATGGACTATGGAAAATACAGGGGCAACTGATATTCTGATCTGGCAAGAGCCACTGGGTGATATCCTACCAGGCAATATGAATGGTATCTTAGAGGATAATTCAGCCAGAGCCAATGTCATCATCATTCCTGATAAGGTGACTTATGAAAAAGCCTTGACGCTGGTGCCTGAGGATAAAAAACATAAGGTCTTGTCACTTGGCTATGCCTATGACTTCAAGGAAAATCATGGCAAACCTCGTAATGCCTTTATTGCAACCAATTCAGACCAAATTGAGCGTTTAGAAGCCTTGGTTGAGTCACTCCCTGATGTGACCTTCCAGATTGCGGCAGTCACTGAGATGTCCCCAAGATTGCTCTCGATGATGCGTTATTCAAACGTTGTGCTCCATCCAAATGCTAGTCACAAGCAGTTGGACAAGCTCTATCAAGAGTCTGACCTCTATTTGGACATTAACCATCATAATGAATTGTACAAGGCGACGCGAACTGCCTTTGAACACCAATTATTGATTTTGGCCTTTTCAGAAACAGCTCATGGACCTGTCTATACAGCACCAGAGCATATCTATGCCAGTCAGAACTATCCAGCTATGGTTGCCAAGATTAAGCAGGTCCTAAGCGACAATCAAGCCATGCAAGAGGCCATGCAAGCTCAAGAAGCTCAAGCCAATACTCTGACTGCTTCTGAGTTGGCCGACCGCTTACAATCACTTTTAGGAGGAAATCATGTCTAAAAAAGATTTATTCTACGGTGACGTTGAAGGCCGTATGGAAGAACTCAAGCAAAAGCCTATCACAAAAGAAAAAGAAACCAGAGGAGAGAAGATCAACAAGAGCTTTTCAATCATGCTCGGACTTGTTATTATCATCGGTTTGATCTTCACCCTTATTGGTTTGTTGAGGTAGTCTTATGATGTTAGTATTTATGGTTCTAGCAGTGATTCTTTCGGTTGCCCTTATCGTCCTAGTGACCATCCAACCGCGTCAAACGCAGATTTTCTCAACGGATGCCACTAGTAATATCGGTAAACCAAGTTATTGGGCTAGCCAACCGATTCGAAAAATGTTGACCTTGGCTATCAGCATAGCCCTCTTTATCCTCTTACTTATTTTTATGATTGTTTCTTATAAGTAAGTAGAGGACTTCCTACCATATAATAGAAAGAAGTATGTATGCGTGTACATTTTACGAATTTATTTGGGCAGTCCCCACGTAGTGTGGCCTTGATTGCCCAAAATGATACCATGAAGATTGCCAAGGAGCTTGGTGCCAATGAATTAGCAATCTATTTCTACGATAATAGCCAGGAGTCAAGTGGTGAATTAAATTCCCGCCTTGATGGTATTGTGGCAGGAGTGAGCTATGGCGATATTGTCTTCTTCCAGTCGCCGTCGTGGAATAGTGTCGCTTGGGACACTAGCCTCATTCATAAATTTAGGGCAGTGCAAACCAAACTTGTGATGTTCATCCATGATGTTCCACCTATAATGTTTCCTAGTAATTATTTCCTCATGCCTAACTACATTGAGATGTACAATCTTTGTGATGTCGTCGTTGTCCCATCAGAACAAATGCGTGATCGACTCATTGAGGAAGGGTTAACGGTCAAAAAGATTATTATCCAGGAACTTTGGGATTTGCCTCATAACCTTGACTTGCACAAACCAAGCTTCCAAAAGAAGCTCATCTTTGCTGGTAATCCAACTCGTTTCCCCCACATTCTCAACTGGCAGCAGGAGACACCTCTTCATGTCTATGCGGAAAAAGAAGAAGACAAGGATTATTCCAGAATTCAACTTGAAGGCTGGCGTAATAAACAGGAGCTCTTGTTTGACCTTTCTAAAGGAGGTTTTGGTCTTGTCTGGGGGAATTCAGAAAAATCTGAAGATGAGCTTGATTACTATAAGTTGAATATTTCCTATAAACTCTCTACCTATTTAGCTGCAGGCTTGCCAGTTGTGGTGCCTGACTATCTTTCAAATGCTGACTATGTCAGAGAACATGGCCTAGGCTTTGTCGTTTCGAGTCTGGAAGAAGCAGACCGTTGTGTACAAGAATGTACAGAAGAGCAGTATGCCCAGATGGTTGCTAACGCACAATACACTGCCTACCTCATTAGCAATGGTTATTTCATCAAGAAGCTTTTTATTGATGCTATAATGGCCCTTGGTTAATAGTCTAAAAAGAATTATCGGAAGGTAATTCTTTTTTTGTAGACTTTTAAGCATATAAATTGACTTTTTATAAATTATTCAAATCGTTTTCACTTTAGACTTAAGGATTTAAGGAAGAGCTGTCTCTAATTAGGATTAATGTTAAAAAATAGCCAATAATAGTTAAACAGATGTAAAGAATTCGCCTAAAACAATTGATTGTAATTGTGTGACAATTTATCAAAAATGGAATTGTTGGATAATTTTAAACCGAACGATAGTCAGCTTAAAAATGAGAATAATAGAAATTAATAGCATAAAATAGGGGTTTTCAACCGTTTGCACATAAAAATAAGGGTAATTGTTTATAGTAATCAGAAAATTCAGAATTGCGAAAACCTTACATTTTTTTGAAGAAAATGAGATAAAAAAGAACAATTTTTAGTCAACTTGTGTTATATTATAAAATGTAATTTCCAGATTAGGAAATAACTCATATTTTTTAGGAGGTAAATATGTTTTTTAGACGTAACGAAGGTGAATTCCGCGAAACTGATCGCGTGACTCGCTTCAAACTTATCAAATCGGGTAAAAACTGGCTTCGTGCTGCAACATCTAACTTTGGACTTTTCAAAGTTGTTAAAGGTGGCGCAGATGCTCCGTCAGTAACAGTTCAAAATGTAGAAGAAAAATCTTCTCTTCTTTCAGGTACAGCTCTTCTTAAAGGGATTGCAGCAGCAGGTGCTGTGGCCGGTGGCGCAGTAGCAACTTACACTGCTCAAGCCGAAGAAACAACTGCACCAGCTTTGGAAAGCCAAGCAACTACAAACCATGACGTATTGGCAAACTCTGAGGCGGCTGTATTGAGCGCTGCTCCAGTATCCGAAACAGTAGCTTCAGAAGCTCCAGCATCAGCTAGTCAAGAGTCTACAAGCTCTTCAGTTGACGCTCAAGCAAGCACAGACGCTTCAGTTTCAGTATCACAATCTGTATCAGCAGAATTGTCACAAGCTATCTCAGAATCTGTTTCACTTAGCAAAGTGAACTCAACATCTGAAAGCCAATCACACACTGAAAGCAACAGTGGTTCACACTCAGAATCATCTTCAGCTTCAGAATCAGCAACTTCAACAGCTGCAACTGCATCAGAAACAGCTACTCAAGAAGATGAAAAAACTATCTTGGATCAAAACGTTTCAGAAGCAGAATTGCTTGTAAATATTGCTAAAGATTATCAAGCTAAGTTGACTGATACAGCTGCTAAAGCTGAAATCCAAACTGCTATCGCAACAGTTCAAGAAGAAGTTGCTAAATCAACAACCTTGCTTGCTGCATCAGCAACAAACGCTGCTTACGCAGAACAACGTGAGCGGCTTGGAAATGCTGTTGACAACATGATGACTAAAATCACTGACAACGGCTTCACAGGTAACTCAGTAGTTAACGGTGTTGCAGCAGTGACTGCACAGTTGGCTCCAATCTCAACAAGCACTGCTGGTAGCGTAGATACTAACCCAGTTATCTCAAACGCTAATGGTGCAACGATTGAAGATCCTGAATTCAACGAAGCTGGATATGCTTTGGATCCAAACACTGATCGCTTCACTTTCGGTGTATGGCAATTCCTTAAAACTAACCACGCTACTGGAGCTAAAACAAACTTTGATTATTATGCTACTCTTTCAGTAGATCGTTCAGCCATCACTGGTAGCCTTTCAGCTAATCCAGATGTTTACTTGCGTATTGTGAAGAAATCTGATGGATCAGAGGTTTACACTCGTACCATCAAAGCTGGAGAAAGCAACATCTCACTTCCAAGTTACATCACTAACAACAACTCTGATGTAACTAACACTTTGACTTACAAAGGTGCTAACGGAACTGATCCAGGTAACGTTACCTTCTCATTGGTAAATGCTAACCTTGAGTATGAAACGCTTCAAATCCGTGATACCAACTACCCAGGTAACGTAGGTGAAGACAAGCCAAACGTTCAAACTTCTGTTCCTTATGCAACAGTTGATCAAACAACTCACTATAAGCTTATCCAAGGAAGTTCTACTCCAGGTCAATTATACAAACCTACTGGAAATGAAACAGATTTAGCAAGCTATACACAAACCGGTCTTGCAGGTCAACAATTTACAGCTTCTGGCAACCGTGACATCCTTGGTTACAAACATGTAGCAGCAACAACTGACTCAACTCAAAAAACATCTGGTATCCTTGGTAAGGGTGTTGTTGGTCAAAAATTGGTCGAACTACAAGGTGGAGCAAACCACTACTATGTAAAACGTATCTCTGAAATCGTTGATACGGAAGGTTCAACTGTTACAAAATTCTATGCTCTTGACCCATCACAAGTAAGCAACTTCACTTCAAGTGATGTTGGTACAGAAGATGTATCGAAATACACACTTATTTACACAAGTAAAGTAAATAAAGCTGGTGAAGAGTGGAAGGCTGATGAGTCTAAAGTTACAAGAGTAAACAGTAAAAACGGTGACTACCATATTGATGTCACTGAAACTGCTGGAAGCAAATCGCTCGTTATTACTGGTTGGTTTTCTAATACAGAAAAAGTTAACCTTACGCACGATGAAACAAAACTGACTGAAGCTTTTGATAAACCGTTTACTGGTGCACCAGACGCATCATTGACACCAGCTGGTCAAGGAAATAATAAATGGAACTTGATTGCCGGACGTAATGCTGATATCGTTGCCGATTCTAAAGTAACGCAACCAGACGGTAGCATTACTTACACTAATCTAAAAGGTTATACTTCATTCTCAAACAACTACTCAATTCCGTCAGCAGTTAAACCATCAACTGATGTGAACTATTACTTCGAGAAATTGGGTGATTCAGAATCAGCTTCTCAATCACAATCATTCTCAAACTCTGTATCAAACTCGCAATCCGAGTCAGAAGTAGTGTCTAAATCACAATCTTCATCAGAATCAGAAGTAGCGTCTAAGTCACAATCTGTATCAGAATCAGAAGTGGTTTCTAAATCACAATCAGTGTCACAATCAGAATCAGAAGTAACATCTAAGTCACAATCTGTATCAGAATCAGAAGTGGTTTCTAAATCACAATCAGTGTCACAATCAGAATCAGAAGTAGTGTCTAAATCACAGTCTGTATCACAATCGACTTCTGCAAGTCTTTCACAATCAGCATCTGATACTACATCAGAATCGCAATCTCGTTCTGAATCTGCATCTGCATCATTGAGCCAATCAGAAGTTGCATCAGCAAGTGTATCTGAATCACAATCAGAATCAGCTTCTACATCAGCTCAGGAATCAGCTTCAGCGTCTGCATCAGAGTCAGCATCAACATCTGCACAAGAATCAGCTTCAGCGTCAGCATCTGAATCAGCATCAACATCTGCATCAGAATCAGCAAGTGCGTCTGAATCTGCATCAGAGTCAGCATCAACATCTGCATCAGAATCAGCAAGTGCATCTGAGTCAGCTTCAGCATCTGCATCAGAATCAGCAAGCGCATCAGCTTCAGTATCTGCATCAGAATCAGCAAGCTCTTCAGAATCAACTTCTGTATCTGAATCAGTATCAGCTTCTGAATCATACTCAGCATCTGCTAGCCTTTCAGAATCTACATCAACTTCAACTTCAGTTTCAGAATCACTTTCAAGCTCAGAATCAACTTCAGCTTCAATTTCTGAATCAATGTCTGAAAGTGAAACTCCTAAAGTTGGTGAAGTAATCATCACTTACATCCGTGAGAATGATGGTAAAGAAATCCAAAAACCACGTCAAGATACACCAAACTCACCATATGACACTCCATATAACACAACTGAGGAAGGTGAAAAACCTAACACAATCAAGACTCCAGACGGTAAGACATACAAGATCGTACCAAAAGGTGACTACCCAGTAGGTAAAGTTGACGGTGACGGACACCTTGAATCATCTGATCCAATTAAAGGTAAAGTTGATAAACCTAAATCAACAATCACTTACGTTTATAAAGAAGTGAAGGGTGACGTTTACGTTCACTATAAAGACACTGACGGTAACACAATTAAAGATGATGTCACTGACGAAAAAGATCAACCAGTTGATAAAGATTACGATACAGTAATTGACAACCGTCCAAAAGAAATCCAATACAATGGTAAGACATATGAATTGGTACCAGCAGGTAACTACAAAGTAGGTCAAGTTGACGAACAAGGTCACCTTGAGTCATCAGATGCTACAACAGGTAAAGTTATCGAAGGACGTAAAGATGTTACTTACATCTACAAACTTAAAGAACAACCAGCACAACCTAAGGGTAATGTTTACGTTCACTATGTAGATACTGATGGTAATACAATCAAAGCATCTGTAACAGATGAAAAAGATCAACCAGTAGGTAAAGACTACGATACAGTTGTAGATAACCGTCCAAAAGAAATCGAATTCCAAGGTAAGACATACGAATTGGTACCAGCAGGTAACTACAAAGTAGGTCAAGTCGACGAACAAGGTCACTGGACAGGTGATGACGCTACAACAGGTAAAGTTATCGAAGGCGACAAGAACGTAACTTACGTCTACAAACTTAAAGAAGATCCAACGAAACCTAAAGAAGGTGACGTAATCATCACTTACGTAGACGAAAAAGGTAAAGAAATCAAGAAACCTCGTCAAGACACACCAAACTCACCATATGATACTCCATATAACACAACTGAGGAAGGTGAAAAACCTAATACAATCAAGACTCCAGACGGTAAGACATACAAGATCGTACCAAAAGGTGACTACCCAGTAGGTAAAGTTGATGGCGATGGACACCTTGAATCATCTGACCCAATTAAAGGTAAAGTTGATAAACCACGTTCAATCATCACTTACGTCTACAAAGAAGTGAAAGGTGACGTTTACGTTCACTATAAAGATACTGAAGGTAACACAATCAAGACTTCAGTTGTTGATGAAAAAGATCAACCAGTCGATAAAGACTACGATACAGTAGTAGACAATCGTCCTAAGACTATCACAACAACTGATGGTAAAGTTTACGAATTGGTACCAGCAGGTAACTACACTGTAGGTAAAGTTGATGGACAAGGTCACCTTGAGTCATCTGACGCTACAACAGGTAAAGTTATCGAAGGACGTAAAGACGTAACTTACATCTACAAACTCAAAGAACAACCAGCACAACCTAAGGGTAATGTTTACGTTCACTATGTAGATGAAAATGGTAACACTATTAAACAATCTGTAACAGATGAATTTGGTCAACCAGTAGGTAAAGATTACGATACAGTAATTGATAACCGTCCTAAGACAATTGTTACTGCTGATGGTAAGGTTTACGAATTGGTACCACAAGGTAACTACCCAGTAGGTTCTGTAGATGGAGATGGTCACTTGACAACAACTGACCCAGTAACTGGTAAAGTTATCGAAGGTGATAAGAACGTAACTTACGTTTACAAACTTGTCGATACAACTCCAGAAAAACCAGTAACACCAACTCCAGGTAAACCTGAACAACCAACTCCAGGTAAACCAGTTGATCCAGCTCCTAAAGCTCCAGCTAAAGCTACTCCAGTTAAACCTGCACAAGAAATGGCACAATTGCCAAACACTGGTGAAGAGTCTAACGTAGCAGCTACAGCAGCTCTTGGATTGCTTGCAACTGCATCTGGATTGGCTCTTGCGGCAAAACGCAAAAAAACTGAGGAATAATATTCCTTCGACTTACCCCTAAAACTTATGAGTGACTAGTCCTAATAAAAACTAACTACTCTTAAGTAAGAATAAGCCGATTAGCTTCGTTCTAAAAAGACACATTCCGATATGGGATGTGTCTTTTTGTCGTGTTTGAAAATGAGAGAGGGTGTCTTAAACGTTAGTCTAAGTCTCATTTAGGCTTAGTATTAGAGAGTAAAGGCTTAGTTTAGTAAGCTAAAATCTTAGATGTGGAAGAAGTAGACTTTGAATTTTAAGACAACTTTAAGTTTTGTTTTACAAAATGTAAGGTGGATGAAAATACTATAAAATAAGCATTTTCAGTATTTATACAGCATAAAGCGTTTGCAATCATTTTTGAGGGAAATAATAGTTTATATTAGAACTTACAAGAATTTTATGATAAAATTTGTCAGTGAGTTTTAATTCATAAAAACAGAATGGAGTAGATATGTTTTTTAGAAGAAATGAAGGGGAATACCGCGAAACTGATCGCGTGACTCGTTTTAAGTTGATTAAATCAGGTAAGCAATGGCTTCGTGCTGCGACATCTAACTTTGGACTTTTCAAGGTTGTTAAAGGTGGGACAGACGCACCATCAGTTTCAGCGCAAAGTGTTGAAGAAAAAACACCGCTTCTCTCAGGGCAAGCTCTCCTTAAAGGAATTGCAGCAGCAGGTGCAGTAGCTGGAGGAGCAGTAGCGACTTACACTGCTCAAGCGGAAGAGACGACAACTCCGGCTTTGGAAAGCCAAGTAACTGCTAATCAAGATGTGGCAGCCAACTCTGAGTCAGTGGTATTGAGTGCAGCACCAGCTTCTGAAACTTCAGAAGTAGCATCAACAAGCCAAGAGTCTACAAGCTCTTCAGTTGATGCTCAAGCAAGCACAGAAGCATCAGTTTCAGTATCAGAATCTGTGTCTCAATCAATTTCTGCTGAATTGTCACAAGCTATCTCTGAATCTGCATCACTCAGCAAAGAGAATTCAACTTCTAATAGCCAATCACAAACTGAAAGTACAAGTGGTTCAAACTCAGAATCAGCTTCTGATTCAGCAACTTCAGCAAGCTCAGTTGCTTCAGAAACTGCAAGCCAAGATGATGAGAAAACTGTCTTGGATCAAAACGTTTCAGAAGCAGAATTGCTCGTTAATATCGCTAAAAACTACCAAGCAAAATTGACAGACACAGCTGCTAAGGCTGAGATCCAAACTGCTATCACAACAGTTCAAGAAGAAGTCACTAAGTCAACGACCTTGATTGCGGCATCAGCAACAAGCGTAGCTTACGCAGAACAGCGTGAGCGTCTTGGTAATGCCGTCGATAACATGATGACCAAGCTGACAAATGCTGGTTTCAATGGCAACTCTACAGTGAATGGCACTCCAGCTATCACTTCAAACCTTAACCTAGCGACTGGTGAAACTAAGGTGTATACAGGAACTGGAACAGACTCAAACTATAATGTTCCAATTTACTATACATTGAAAGTGACAAATGACGGAACAAATCTGAATTTTGTCTACACTGTTTCCTATGTTAATCCTGCAACATCAACCCTTGGGAATATTTCGAAGATGAGTCCTGGATATTCTATCTATAATACAGGAACATCAACACAAACGATGTTTACTTTAGGTAAGGGACTTACTCCTCCAACAACTGTAACGTCTTATATTACAGATAAAAATGGTAACCAAATTGCAAATCCTAAGGCTAATACAACACCAGTAACAACTCAAGGAAATGGTCTCACTTGGTCAAATGGTTTCCAAATGAATGGTTACCAGGCTAAACAAAGCTATGGTCTGACAACAACTTGGACTGCTAAAATCACTGGTGATGATACATCCTTCACATTCTCACCTTATGCAGGTAAGACAGATACGATTGCCGTTAACTTCTTTAATGGTAGTCAGGTTATCGAGTCTGAATCTGAAGCTGATACAACGAGTGCATCTTTAAGTACATCTCAAAGCATCGTAGAAAGTACTTCAACAGTAGAGTCTCAATCTGTATCAACAAGTAAGGTAGAATCTGCATCAGTTTCAGCATCTGAGTCAGAGGTTGTCTCATCTTCTCTTTCTCAATCAGAGGAAGCATCAGCATCCCTTTCAGAGAGTGTTTCAGAAAGTCTTTTTGAAAGTGCCTCAACAAGTGCATCAGTGAGCGCATCACAGTTAGAGTCAAATTCAGTCTCAGCTTCAGAAAGTGCATCAACTTCAACATCTCAGTCTGAGTCGAACTCAACTTCAGCCTCAGAAAGTGCATCAACTTCAACATCACAGTCTGAATCGAACTCAACTTCAGCCTCAGAAAGTGCGTCAACGTCAACATCACAGTCTGAATCGAACTCAACTTCAGCATCTGAAAGTGCATCAACATCGATTTCTCAATCAATCTCAAATTACGAGTCAGCTTCAGAGAGTGAGTCAGTATCTGAATCGCAGTCAGTCTCAAACTCAGAGTCAGCCTCAGAGAGTGAATCAACATCAGCTTCACAATCAGAATCAAACTCAGTTTCTACTTTAGTGAGTGAATCAACGTCAGCGTCACAATCAGAATCAAATTCAGTTTCAACCTCAGAGAGTGAGTCAACGTCAGCGTCACAATCCGAATCGAACTCAGTTTCTACTTCAGAAAGTGAATCAACATCGACATCACAATCCGAATCAAACTCAGTTTCAACTTCAGAAAGTGAATCAACGTCAACATCACAATCCGAGTCAAACTCAGTTTCTACTTCAGAAAGTGAATCAATTTCAGCTTCACAATCCGAATCAAACTCAGTTTCAACTTCAGAGAGTGAATCAACATCGACATCACAATCCGAGTCAAACTCAGTTTCTACTTCAGAAAGTGAATCAACATCGACATCACAATCCGAGTCAAACTCAGTTTCTACTTCAGAAAGTGAATCAGTAAGCACATCACAATCCGAGTCAAACTCAGTTTCTACTTCAGAAAGTGAATCAACATCAGCATCACAATCCGAGTCAAACTCAGTTTCTACTTCAGAAAGTGAATCAACATCGACATCACAATCAGAATCAAACTCAGTTTCTACTTCAGAAAGTGAATCAACGTCAACATCACAATCCGAGTCAAACTCAATTTCGACTTCAGAAAGTGAATCAACGTCAGCGTCACAATTAGAATCGAACTCAGTTTCTACTTCAGAGAGTGAGTCAACGTCAACATCACAATCCGAATCAAACTCAGTTTCTACTTCAGAAAGTGAATCAATTTCAGAATCACAATCCGAGTCAAATTCAGTTTCTACCTCAGAGAGTGAATCAACATCAGCTTCACAATCCGAATCAAACTCAGTTTCAACTTCAGAGAGTGAATCGACGTCAGCTTCACAATCCGAGTCAAACTCAGTTTCAACTTCAGAAAGTGAATCAATTTCAGAATCACAATCAGTGTCTAACTCAGAGTCAGTATCAACAAGTGCGTCTGTCTCAGAATCACAGTCTGTATCAAACTCAGAATCAGCGTCAGAGAGTGCATCAGTTTCTGAATCACAGTCTGTTTCAAACTCAGAGTCAGCCTCAGTAAGTGAATCAATTTCTGAATCACAGTCTGTTTCAAACTCAGAATCAGCGTCAGTAAGTGAATCAATTTCTGAATCACAGTCTGTTTCAAACTCAGAATCAGCGTCAGAGAGTGCATCAGTTTCTGAATCACAATCAGTATCAAACTCAGAATCAGCCTCAGAAAGTGCGTCAGTAAGTGAATCACAATCAGTGTCTAACTCAGAATCAGCGTCAGAGAGTGCATCAGTTTCGGCTTCTGAATCAGAATCATTAAGTACATCAAGCTCTTTGAGTGCTTCTGTATTTGAAAGTCAGTCTCAAGCCTTCAGTGCTTCAATTTCTGCAATCATTTCAACTGTTGAGTCTATTTCGAACTCTGCTTCAAGCTTCATTTCAACAAGTGAATCGATTTCAACATCTAACTCAGCATCATTGAGTGAGTCAGTGTCATTGAGTGCATCTGTTTCAGGCTCACAATCAGTATCTAATTCTGAAAGTACATCTGTAAGTGCATCAGTTTCAGAATCACAATCAGTTTCAAATTCTGAGTCTGCATCAACAAGTGCCTCTATCTCAGAATCACAGTCTGTTTCCAACTCACTTTCAGCGTCAGCCTCAGCGAGTGTCTCTGCATCAGAATCAGCGAGCACATCAGTTTCTGTATCAGAGTCAGCGTCAGCAAGCACATCAGTTTCTGTATCAGAGTCAGAATCATCAAGCGTATCTGCATCAGTCTCTGCGTCAGCCTCAGCAAGCACATCTGCATCTGAGTCAGCTTCAGCATCTGCATCAGAATCAGCAAGTGCATCTGAGTCAGCATCTGCATCAGAATCAGCAAGCACATCAGCTTCAGTCTCTGCATCAGAATCAGCAAGTGCATCTGAGTCAGCTTCAGCATCTGCATCAGAATCAGCAAGCGCATCAGTTTCTGCATCTGAGTCAGCGTCAGCGAGCGCATCAGTTTCTGTATCAGCGTCAGAATCATCAAGCGTATCTGCTTCAGCATCTGCGTCAGAATCAACAAGCACATCAGTTTCTGTATCTGCGTCAGAATCAGTAAGCGTATCTGAATCTGCTTCAGTGTCTGCCTCAGCGAGCGCCTCTGAATCAGCAAGTACATCAGTTTCTGTATCAGAGTCAGCTTCTACATCAGCATTCTTGAGTGCCTCTGAAAGCACAAGTGCTTCAACATCATTGAGTACTTCAGCAAGTCTTTCAACCTCTGCCTCAACAAGTGCTTCAGTGTCTGTCTCATTGAGTGCCTCAGAATCAACTTCTGAAGTGAAAGATCCTAAGTACAAACGTGGTAGCCAAGCGCTTCCTAAGACTGGTGAGGAAAACTCATCATTGTCAATGGCATTTGGTGCTTTGGCAACTGCAACAGG
>OIFU01000329.1_pt1 | contig 26964 bp, 26 predicted proteins | sample 1582141 | NCBI WGS metagenome assembly OIFU01 (sample SAMN07501047, study PRJEB24779) | human gut metagenome | isolation source: stool | host: human infant | place: USA: Pittsburgh, PA
TGGAGGTTTTTCTTTTTTGATGACATTTATCTATGATTATTGTAAAATACAAAGAGATTACATATCATAGGAGATCTATATGAACACATTAATGGATATTTGTAAAAGATCCGTTTATTTGAATCTATTTATCGTAGTAATTCCTATTATTGCATATATGATTCATAATGGATCAAGTGCGACCGTAGCACTTGTATGGTATTTACTTTTATCACTAATAATGCCTTGGGCATATTTATCGTTTAAAAGTAGTACCTTTGGAGATGGAAAATCAATTAGCCGTATTGCTTATGTTGTAAGTTGGATTATAATCCACGGTATTAGCTATAAAGGTATTTTTCTCGGTGTAGATTTATCGATGCTATGGAGCTGGCCTACAGCTGGCCGAGATGTAGCTTTTTTAGTAGCTATGTATATCGGTGTTACTATTAGCTTGATTTTTGCATATGGTCTTACTCGTTTAGTAGGAGGCCGTAATGAATAAGAATTTCTGGTTATTCACCGTCATTTGCGCTTTATTCGTAAGTGCTGTAACGACAGTTCTTTCCTTGAGTGGCGCATTAGCATTACCAATATTAGTATTCCCTGTATTGTCTCTTGTAATACCTCTCATGGTACGAAGATTGAAGAATGCTAAATTTAACGATGACCTACCATTGAGTATGGGATATCATGCGTATAGTTGGGCTTGGTGGACAGTATTTTCATTTCTTCATACGCCCTTTAGCTTTACTACAGAAAATGGAATTGTAACAGCCTTACTCCTCTTCGTAGTGTATTTCATTGTTCAAGTACTTATTGAACTATGTGGTCTATTGGCAACTAAATTTTTCAATAGAAAATATCGATGGGGGATGGTAGATGAAGCCCTTGATATAATTGGGTATACTATACCAATTCCATTTTTATATATTGGTTCGCTTCTCTATATTGACTTACAAGACCCAATGGTATACTTCATGTATGCGTCATCAATGAATGTGAATATATTGTTTGCAGAATTTGTGTTATTACTAATATCCTTATTGGTATTCGTATTTTATTTGTATCCAAGAGATATTGCATATAGAGGCGTACGATTATTTCGCATTATTGTAACTGCTGCTTTATGGCTTGCTATGAATGCCCATATCTTGTATGGTGGTTATATTCCAGAATTTATTGTATCTTTAGTTCCCACCGTTTTTCCTACGTACCAAGGTAATCCACTCGTATTTGTAACTCCAACTTTATTAGAAGCTGGCATGACAGGTGTAGCCGTGATTTTAGGTGCATTGGTAGAGCGTGGTATAATTTCACGACGCCGTGAACGTATTTAATTTCTAGTTTCGACTTATATCCGTAAGGAATGAGAACGAAGGAGGATCTATGAACAACATTGAACGTCCAGTGGATGATAACTCAACTGTATCAATCCAAGACAATGAAAAACTGAAGCAAGTTGAACGTAAAGAGTCAAAAAAGAAGAAGAGTGGCATTACGATTCGCGAATTAACAATTATTGGTCTTTTAGCGGGGATTACGATTGCATTAGGCCTTTCCGGTTATGGCATTATCCCGTTGGGCCCGCTTAATGTAACTACCTTGCATGTACCAACACTTATTGGGGCTATCGTAGAGGGACCTAAAGTAGGTGGCTTTGTAGGATTTATCTTTGGTTGCTATAGCTTGTGGCAAAATATTACTGCACCTAATATTTTATCCCCTCTATTTATTAATCCAATTATTTCTGTGCTACCACGTATATTGTTCCCAGTATTAGCCTATTTAGTATATTTACTATTATGGAAAGCACCGCAAGGTCCACGTATTATCGTATCTGCCTTCATGGGTACCGTATTCCATACAATTATGGTTATGGGGCTTATTTTCTTACTTTACGCAGATATGTTTGCTGTTAAAATGAATCTTAGCCCAGATCAAGTATTAGGTTCTATTGTATTCTTATCTGTTACACATGGTATTCCAGAAGCAGTGTTTGCTGCTGTTATCGTGACACCAGTTGCAATGGCATTGAGAAAGGTATTACGTAAGGATACGCCAAAGAAATCAAAATCTGAGGATGTTACAACTACTACAGCAACAACAGGTGCAGTAAATTTAAATAAATCTACGACTGCAGAAGTAAATGAAACAAAACCTGTAGAAGAAAAGATAACTAAATAGTATTTTACAGGCTTTTCATAAATATGATAAAATAAATATCATTCGATAAGTATTGAGGAGGATAACCATGGCTAAACGTATTCGTACTATCAACACTGAATCCTTACAAAAAACTGCTAAAACTGGCGGTTGTGGGGAATGTCAAACATCTTGCCAATCCGCTTGCAAAACAAGCTGCACAGTTGGTAACCAAGTTTGCAAACAAAAATAATAAAGAGGCTCGCTTAGCGGGCCTTTTTTATTTATGTGTATAATACATACTTTGTATGGTATATCTTTATGACTCTTTTCATAACGTTTAGCGTGGAAATGTGGTACAATTATCTAGAAAGTTCTATATAGTAGAGCTTTTACCATACATATTATTTGGAGGTACCATGTTAGAATTAAAACCAATGATCCATAAGTTTCGGATGAAGGATAACTATTACTGCTTAGATGTAAATAGCGGTATTATTCACGTTATCGACGAACTCATTGATAGAGTTCTTGACATATATGATGGCACTAATCGTGATGCAGTACATGCTGCTTTAGATGCTAAAGAAGATGCAATAGAACTCGATGAGATTATGGATGAGTTAGATGAACTCATTAAAGCTGAGCAATTATTTGCTCCAATGAGTACTGAGTTTAAACTTGTAGTAGGTGAAAAACCTATTGTTAAGGCATTATGCTTGAATATTGCTCATGATTGTAATTTGGCATGTAAATATTGTTTTGCCAGTCAAGGTGATTACGGTGGTGTAAAACGCGAGTTAATGAGCTTTGATGTAGCAAAACGTGCTGTAGATTTCCTCATTAAAATGAGTGGCCCTCGTCAACATTGTGAGATTGATTTCTTTGGTGGCGAACCATTATTGAACTGGGATGTTGTGAAACAAACAGTTGAATATATTGAATCCATTCAAGAAAAGCATAATAAGATCTTTAAGCTTACGTTGACTACAAATGGCATGTTGTTAACACAAGATAAAATTGATTATGTAAACGAACATAAGATGAGTCTTGTATTGTCTTTGGATGGTCGTGAATCCGTACATAATGCAATGCGCCCTGTAGCGGGTAGTGGTGCTGAGTCTTATAAATATATTGCTAAAAATCTTATCAATGCTGTAAAACAACGTCATGGTCTTGAATACTACGTACGTGGTACTTATACACATAAAAATTTAGATTTTACAAAAGACGTTATGGCTATGTCTGATCTTGGCTTTGAACATTTATCCATGGAGCCTGTAGTAGGTGAAGAAGGGGACTATGTACTTCGCGAAGAAGATTGGCCAGTTCTTGAAAAAGAATATGAAAAATTAGCAGATATTTACTTACAACGTCAATTGGAAGGTTGGGGAGAAAAGTTTAACTTCTTCCACTTCCGTATGGATTTATATCGTGGCCCATGTATGGCAAAACGCCTTCGCGGTTGTGGAGCAGGTCATGAATATATGGCAATTGTACCAAATGGTGATATTTATCCATGTCACCAATTTGTAGGCAAAGATGGTTTCATCATTGGTAATGTCTATGACGGCTTACAAAATACAGAAATTCCTAAAGATTTCCGTAATACACATGTATTCTCAAAACCAACTTGTGCCGAATGTTGGGCAAAATTCTTCTGTTCCGGTGGTTGTCATGCCAACAACATTACATTAGGTGGCGATTTAGAAACACCTTATGAATTTGGTTGCCGCTTACAAAAGAAACGTATTGAATGCGCCATTATGATTCAAGCTGAGTTAGAACAAGCTGGTATTGATGGCAGTATTCCTGTAGCATTAGGTTAATAGCCTTAATTCTCCGTCTATAGTAGGAGTTTATATGAAACAAAATAGTAAGCAAACTATAGAACGCTGGGGAATTCGTTATACCGGTATAGTTCAAGGGGTCGGATTCCGGCCCCTTGTTTCTATGTGGGCACATTCTCTAGGGTTAACTGGTTTTGTATATAATGATAGCCAAGGTGTTTACGTTGAGGTACAAGGTTATATTGGTGATTTACAGCTATTTTTAGATGCTATTCAAGATGACCGACCTCGATTGTGCCGCATTACAAGTCAAAGGGTACAACATCTTACTATAAAAGATAATGAAGTTGACTTTTCTGTGAAACCATCTCCATTAGGTGAAGCCGTTAGCACATTTATTAGTGCTGATACGGCACCTTGTGATGACTGTCTTAAAGAACTACAACTGGACAAGCGTAGAAAGGAATATCCTTTTATCAATTGTACAAATTGTGGTCCTCGGTATACGATTATTAAATCGCTTCCTTATGATCGGGAACGAACGACGATGGATGAGTTTCCTATGTGCGAAGCTTGTAAGGCTGAATATGATAATATAGAGGGGCGGCGTTATCGTGCTGAACCAAATGCTTGTATTCAATGTGGTCCTCATTATACTTTGTATAAACCTAATCGTACGGTTGTAGATACAGTAAATATATGGAATACAACTCGCGAATTAATAAACGAAGGTAGTATTATCGCTATAAAGGGCATTGGTGGATTCCATCTAGTCTGTGATGCTCGAAATGATGCTGCGGTTCAACGCTTACGTGAGCGTAAAAATAGGCCACATAAACCATTAGCAATTATGGTAGGGTCTTTAGATACGGCAATTGAGCTTGTCCATCTGAGTGATGTAGAATTAGATGTTTTGACTGGGATGGAACGACCTATCGTGTTATTAGAAAGAAATCATGATAGTTTAGTACGTTTGAGTTCTCATGTAGCACCGGATAATCACATGCTTGGCGTAATGTTACCATATACACCAATGCATGAGGTATTATTACCATCAGATGCGGCTTGGGTTATGACGAGCGGGAATCGTAGTGGTGATCCAGTATTATATGATGATGACCAAGCCTTTGACGAGCTAGGAACGGTTGCCGACTATTTCTTGGTGCATAATCGTCAAATTTATGCACCCCTCGATGATTCGGTTGTAACCGTTATTCATAATAAACCTCGAGTTATTCGTCGTAGTCGCGGCTATGTACCAGAACCTATTCATTGTGAAATTTCAGGGAAAAGTTCGATATTAGCTATGGGTAGTGATCTAAAAAATGCATTTGCATTGAATAAAGGCGCCGAAGTTCTTATAGGGCCACACATTGGTGATCTACAAAATGCATCTACTCATGCCACATTGGAGTGGACCATTAGGCGATATGAAAAATTGTTTTCCATACAGCCCGAGAAAATTATGGTAGATAGTCATCCACAATTTTTCTCTGCTCATTTGGGAGAACGTATTGGTAAAAGTTCACAGATTCCTGTCATATCCGTTCAACATCATCATGCTCATATTGCTTCAGTTATGGCAGAGCACAATCTTGAAGGCCCTGTGCTAGGTGTTGCCATGGATGGTACTGGATATGGTCCAGATGGGAACGTATGGGGTGGTGAATTTCTCCTTTGCAAGGGGGACCAATATCAACGCTTAGCTCATATCCATGAAGCGCCATTACCGGGCGGAGAGAAAGCGGTTTCCGAGCCATGGCGTCAAGCCTTGTGGTATATCCGAAATTATTATGGTAATGATATTCCTCCGATCTACCAAGATTGGATGAAAGGGCTGCCTAAAGGTTGGGAAATATTAGATAAAGCATTACAATCTACGATGCCTATGGTTCAAGCAACGAGCTGTGGTCGTTTATTTGATGCAGTAGGCTCTCTTCTGGGGCTTGGTATGGTTCACACCTATGATGCACAAATTGCTATTGCTTTAGAGGCCTTATGTGGTGAAGAAAAAGGAGCGCTACTTGATTACAACTATGATGGGCGAATTCTTGATTTTACACCTACTGTTCAATCCATTATGGATGGTGTAGTTAGTGGCGAATCTAGAGCTTATCTTGCTACCTCCTTCCATAAAACCGTTGCTATCGCATTATGTGAAACCGCAGCGGATTTAATGGAGCGATATAACGTTAGTGATGCGGCTATCTCTGGCGGCGTATTTCAAAATCGTAAATTAGTCGAGTTATTATATCGCGCTTGGCATGTAGGCAATTTGTATATGAATGAAGTTGTTCCTTCCAATGATGGCGGATTGGCACTGGGGCAACTATGGGTTGGTAATCAGAAATAGTTATATATTCTTGTAGTTAGTATCACTTAATAATTACTATAATTGTGATACAATGATATTAGAAATATTTATATATTGTGAGTTTGCTTTCATAAAAGCAAACACATAGAATTTGTTGTTAAAGTAATATATAAGGAGATAGTATGTGCTTAGCTGTACCAGCACAGTTAGTCGCTGTGAATGATGCTATTGGCACTGTTGAATTAACAGGTGCCACCCGTGACTGCAGCTTACTCCTCGTACCAGAAGCAAAGGTAGGAGATTGGTTGTTAGTCCATGCGGGTTTTGCTGTACAAATTGTTGATGAAGAAGAGGCACAAAAAACATTAGAGGCCTTTAGGGAGCTAGAAGAACTTGAAGAAGCTTACTTTGCAGGAAAAGCAGAACAGTGCTGATGCATTGTTAAAACGTATCAATGCTCTTCATAAGCCAGGGGAAACCGTGAGACTTATGGAGGTTTGTGGTACACATACTGTATCGATTTTCCGTGAAGGTCTTCGTCAGTTATTGCCAAGTGGCATTGAACTTGTTAGTGGACCAGGATGTCCTGTATGTGTAACGGATCAAACGTATATGGATAAGGCTTTGGCTTATGCTGAACGTGATGATGTTATTATTGCAACCTTTGGGGATATGTTAAAGGTGCCAGGTAGTTATAGTAGTCTTAGTGAAGCTCAAACAAAGGGCGCCCATATTCATGTAATTTATACCCCTTTAGAGGTGGTAGAACTTAGTAAAAAATATCCAGATAAGAAAATAGTATTTCTGGCTATAGGATTTGAAACGACTATTGCCGTAATTTGTGCAACAGTAAAAGCAGTTCACGCAGCAGGACTGAAGAATGTTTTTTTCCTTGTATCTCATAAATTAGTGCCTCCTGCATTACGCGCTTTACTGGATAAACAGGAAGGGCATATTGACGGATTTATTTTGCCAGGCCATGTAAGCGTTATTATTGGTGAAGAGCCATATCAATTCTTACCTGAAGAATATCACATACCTTCTTGTATTGCTGGCTTTGATGGACTTGAAATTTTATCTGCTATAGCAAATATTTTAGAGCAACGTAAAACTGGTAATTTTGTTGTGGGTAATACCTATCATTCTGTAGTTATGCAACAGGGCAATCCGGTAGCGCAAGCGATGATAAAAGAAGTATATGATGTATGTGATGATGCGTGGCGTGGTATTGGTGTTATTCCAAACTCTGGCTTAAGATTAAAGGATGAATATGTAGCCTATGATGTGGAACGTGCATTACCTATTCAGCTAGAAAAGCCATCTCTTGATCCAAAGGGATGCCAATGTGGTCGTGTATTGCAAGGGCTTATTAAGCCGAGTGAATGTCCATTATTTGGTAAAAGTTGTACCGCTGACCACCCTGTTGGTGCCTGCATGGTATCTGTAGAAGGTAGTTGTGCAGCATGGTATAAATATGGTTATTCTAGTGGTGGATCGACGTGGGAGGATTAATATGGAACGAGTTCGCTTAGTCCATGGGAATGGCGGTCGATTTAGTCATGAGTTGACCGAGCGTTTTATTTTGAAATATTTTACAAATGATTTATTGGCTCCCTTACATGATGGTGCTCAATTTCCTGTTACAGCAGGACGTATGGCGTTCTCTACAGATTCCTATGTAGTACAACCAACGTTTTTCCCTGGCGGAAATATTGGTAAATTAGCTGTATGTGGTACTGTGAATGATTTAGCTATGAATGGTGCTGTCCCACAATATTTAAGTTGTGGCCTCATCTTAGAAGAAGGCTTGGGATTTGATGAGTTGGATGAAATTCTTCATACTATGTCAGATATGGCCAAAGCTGCAAATGTACAAATTGTTACAGGGGACACTAAGGTTGTTAAAAAGGGCGAGGTAGATAAAATCTACATAAATACAGCGGGGATTGGTATGATTCCAGAGGGGATTGATATTGGTCCACATCGTGTGAAAGCGGGAATGGATATTATCTTATCTGGTGCTATTGGTGATCATTCTATTGCTGTTATGGGACAACGATTTGGCTTGGATCTATCTGATGCGTTAAAAACTGACTGTGCTCCTTTAAATAACATGGTTCATGCTGTACTTGATAAAGTGGGACCTGAAGTGGCTCTATTGCGAGATCCTACACGAGGTGGCTTGGGGACTGTTTTAAAAGAAATTGCAGATCAAAGCCAAGTGGGGATTAAGGTAGAAGAAGCCGCTATACCAATTCACGCTGAAGTACAATCTGTTTGTGATATTTTAGGATATGATCCATTATATTTAGCAAATGAAGGAAAGGTTGTACTAGTAGTAGAGCCATCCGTTACAAAAGAAGTTCTCTCCATTCTTCACGGCTTTGAAGAGGGCAAAGAAGCAGTATTAATCGGGAGAACACTAGACAAGAATATTGGTAAGGTTGGCTTACAAACTGCTATTGGTGGAGTTCGCTTAATTGATTTGTTAGGTGAAGACCAAGTTCCTCGTATTTGCTAATCACATAATCGATTTTCTTTAAGTCTTAAGGATATGTAAATATAAGAAGTATTTTATACCTATAGAGTATGAGATAGAGTGGATATTGACACTAATTCTTTATGATGGTAGCATTAAATTGAGTTGTGTAAAATTCATTATTTGTTCATCGGAATTTTATACAATGCTAGTATCTTTATGTGTAAGTTCTTATACTTTCACTAGAATCTATGTATAGAATTTGTTAAAATATAAGTATCTATAGGAGGCTTATTATGAAAAAGAAGATTATTACAGCTGTTCTAGGGATTTGTTTAACTACAACTGCATTTGGTGGCATCTTGACTACTCAAGCTGGCGGCCTTAGCAGTATTCTTGGCGGTGCAGCTAAAATCGGTGGTATTGGTATTGTTATTAACAAATTCGGTCCACAAATTGACTCTTTCTTGAATAAATTATTGAAACAAAATAACTTAAGCACAGAATATACAACTAAAGTTGTACCTATCATCAGTATCGGTACAAAAGGGTATATCGGTGCTGCTCAAGTTACTGGTCCTGCATCTAGCATTGAACAAGTTAAAGCTGTTGCCCAAGTAGAAGGTAGCTTTAACGGTATGGTTCGTGTTAAAGGTTTAGTTCCTGTTGATAGCACAAACCCAGTCGGTGCATCTCGTGTTCAAGGCGTAGGTGTATCTGCGATTATCGATTTGAAAATTTAATGGCCACTGAGCACATAAAATAGTAGACTCAGGGAATAAGCACGGTCTTAGGCCCGTGCTTATTCTGTTCTATAACAGTTACACATTAGATACGTTGTGGAGGAATTTATGAAGAAGCAAGTACTTACACTTTTAATGGCATCCTTGATTTCAGGCACTGCATTTGCTGCTCCTGGCACGGTTACAGAGAAAACGAATGTTTTGGAAACTACTGTATATGGCGCAGTACAAGATGGTGCTGTAGTGGATCGCATTAATCAACTTGACGAAACCGTGTATGGTACTGGTTTCAATGGTAATTCTGCTACATTGAGCAAACGTGTCGATTCCCTCTATAACTCCGTAGAAGGTAGCGGTACAAACATTTCTTTGCGTGAAGAAATGGACGCACTTGAATATACATACCAAAATAGTATTAATGCAGGTTCTCTTGTGGATCGCGTAGAAAAGATGGAACGTAGCGTTAATGGTCGTATTGGTAGTGGCTCTTTACAAAAACGTATCATTTCTTTGAAAACAAAAGTGTATGGTAGCAATGTAACGCTTACGAACCAAGTTGGTACATTAGCTGGCAACCAAGTATTTAAGGTTACCTTGAATGATGCTGTTTCTTCTAAAACTAGCCACGAAGGTGACACTGTTGCGTTCACAGTAGCTGAAAATGTTATGGATGGCAATGTGTTATTAGTTCCAGCAGGTACAGTAGGTTCTGGTACAATTACATCCTTGAAAAAGGCTCGTTCCTTTGGGCGTAATGGTGCATTAGACATTACATTTGATACAATTCCTGCTATTGACGGTACAGAATTTACTGCAGTACAAGGTAAAGAAGCTAAGGATAAAACACGTAGTGAGGTAAAAGCTGCAGGTGCATCCGTAGCTGGTGCTGTTTTACTTGGACCAATAGGCTTAGTTGGCGGTGCCTTTGTTAAGGGGAAAAATATTGAGTACCCTGCTGGAGCGACTATTTATGTACAACCACAAGATTCTGTAACAATTCAGGGCCTTGTAATTGGTGGTGACGGTTTGGCTCACAGTGATGATGAATTGGCTGAAGCGGTAACTGTGCCGAATGCAGCTGACGAATCTGAAGAGACTGTAGATACTGATGAATCTGCTGTTGATGAAAATGAAACAACAACAGAGGAACCAACAGCAGTAGAAGAACCAGAAGAACCGGTAGAAAATGTTTCTCAACCTATCGTAGTTGTAAAGCGTAATCAATAATTAACAAATTCTTAAAGCAAGAGGAGTTCTAGTAACCATGAGGAAACGTAAAGTACAATGGCTGGCAGCGGCATGTGTTTTCTGTTTAGCACAACCAGTATGGGCCGCTACAGAGCCAACCACGGTATATCAAGATCAATTGGATAGCGTTGATCAATCCTATCTTGGAGAAATCTCTAAAGCATCTACACCTGAAAATAGTAATATCCGTGTTGTACGTCGTGGTGAAAAGGCAAAGTCTGATCAACCTACAGAGCAATTGCCAACTCGTATTGATGCAGATAAAATGTCCTATACTGGGTCCACTGGTGATGTATATGCACAAGGTGATGTAGTAGTGACTCAAGGTAATCAAACCTTAATGTCTCCACGGATTGAGGGTAACACAAAAACAACAGAGTACCGTACTGTTGGTGGGTATCGTTACCTAGAGAATGGTGGTAAGACTAAGGATATTACAGGTCAGAATATGACTTACCGTACAAGTGATCACCACTTTACAGCGGACCAAGCGTTTGGATGGAATGATCCTTATTATGTAAAAGGTCAAAATGCTACCTTTGATGGTGAAACCGGTCATATGGAGAAAGGCATGCTTACCACAAAACATGCGATGGCCTTTAAACATACACCTGACTATCGTGTAGAAGGACAGGATATCAAGGTATATCCTGGCGATAAAGTAGTTATCAAAAAACCATCCTTCTATATTAAGAATTTTAAGGTTTTATCTTTACCTTCTTATACGACATCTCTACGTCATGATAAAGAAGGGAAGTTTAGCATTTTTTCATTAATTCCTAAACCTACATATAATAGTGATGATGGATTTGGATTACATGGTAGTACTGAGTATCCAATCGGTAAACATGGTGAAGCGTACATCGATTATCGTTGGTACGTTAAAAATGGATTTAAACCGCAAATTGGATATCGTCATTATTTACCGTGGGCTACAGCATCTATAGGTTATAGTAAAGAGTCTAATGAATATAATGATGAAACTGTATGGGTAGAAAAAATTGGTGAGGTTCGCCTCGATACGCATACATATCATGTAGGAAAATCTCCAGTTACAGTGCGTGGTGGTGTTAATGCTGGTTATTGGAAAGAAGGTTCTGTAAAAGGTTCACATAAAGAATACTATACAGAAGTATCTCACGACCCAATTAAGCTTGGTAAAAATGCTAATCTACGCTTCTTAGGTGGGTATCAACGAGATTATTATGGTTATAATGATACGATTCGTAGTATGCCTTACTGGGGGGCTCGATTCCGTTCCAAGGTTGGCAGTCGAGCTAATGTATGGGTTAGCTATAATCAACGTAATATTTCATATAATAACTCTCCATATCGTTTTGATACTACAGAGCTTCCAAAAGAACTCATCTATGGTGGTAGCTATAAATTAACTCGTCTAGATGACCTCTCTGTAAGCGTAAAAACCAATATGATGAGTGGTGACATTGATTCTGTGTACTATACATGGCATCGTGATTTGCATTCCTTTGATATGTATTTGACATATAAAGATGCTCATAGAAGCGACAATGATCAATGGAAGATCAAATTTGTTGGCAAAGACTTTTAATTAGGAGATAACTATGCAACGTATTAGAAAAGCCGTTATTCCAGCAGCTGGCTTTGGTACACGCTTTTTACCAGCTACTAAAGCACAACCAAAGGAAATGCTTCCTATCGTGGATACACCTGCTATCCAATATATTGTGAAAGAAGCATTAGATTCTGGTATTGAAGAAATCCTAATCATCACAGGTCGTAATAAACGTGCTATTGAAGATCATTTCGATAGCAGTGTTGAACTAGAATTGCTTTTACAAAGCCAAGGTAAAAATAAACAGTTGGCTATGATTAAGGATTTAGCGGATATTAAGGTTCACTTTATTCGTCAAAAAGCTCCACGTGGTCTTGGCGATGCTGTACTATGTGCAAAAGCTTTTATTGGTGATGAACCATTTGCTGTGTTGCTTGGTGATGATATTGTATATAATCCTGAAAATCCATGTCTTAAACAGTTAATTGAGTGTTACGATGAACATCCTGGTATTATCTTAGGGGCTCAATTTGTACCAGAGGATAAAGTTAGCTCTTATGGCATTGTATCCGGTGAAGCATTAGCGGATAATTTATATCGCGTTCATAATTTGGTGGAAAAACCAAAAAAAGAAGATGCACCATCTAGACTAGCAGTATTAGGTCGTTACATTTTAACGCCAGATATTTTTAATATTTTAGAAAATACAAAACCAGGCGTAGGTAATGAGGTTCAATTGACTGATGCGTTAGCAGCATCTAAAACTGACACGTATGCATTGGCCTATGAAGGCATTCGTTACGATACAGGTGATAAACTAGGTTACTTGAAAGCTACTGTTGAGTATGCATTGCGCAATGAAGAATTAGGTGAAAACTTCAAGGCATACTTAAAAGAGCTAGATCTTAAATAACAAATCTATAAGATTTAACCTTATGAAAGAACCTATGATATATCATGGGTTCTTTTCTTTTGGTAGTACATTTAGCTAATATAGATATATTATTTTATATTTATTTGTTAACAAATGGATAATGACTTTTGTTGACGAATGAAAAGATGTTGATTATAATCAATTTATTGAATAAATAAAGGACTGTGATTATATGAGAACATTATTTAAAGCATTATGTAATAATGACTTAGATCTACCAGGACATAGTGTTATTAAGCATATGCATTATGATGCTTCAGGAAGTGATCAATCTATCTGTGGTATTTTATATCAAATCGCTAAAACTACTACAATTGGTATTCTAGATAAATCAGGTTTTTTAATAGTTGATTTACGACCGGTGCCGAAACAATTTAGCATTCGCACCACCGTACATCATGATGAAATTAGTGGCTCTATATCGTTTTCCAAGAAAGATATAGTACAATTCGTAAATGATATTAATGACACGAATCCAATTCATCGAGAGGATCCTTATGTCGTACCTGGATGCATGATTCTTGAAACATTGTGGAATTATTGGAACATTAGTAAATCTGCACAGCAGATGGCGATTTATTTTCATGCCCCTGTCATTGCAGGGGATATGGTGACTTTAGTGGAAGTCCCTGAGGATGCTCATGTAGAAGGTTATGTAGGTGATACATTGGCTTTTTCCGCTACTTTTTTTGGTGAAAATGAAGATTTGTCATCTTTAAAACAAAGGTGTATTAGTTAGAGGTAATTATGGAAGCAAGACGTTTAACAAAAATGGCTTTATTAACAGCCCTATTATGTATTTCCGCATATATTTCGTTCCCATTGCCATTTAGTCCGGCGATGGTAACTGCATTGACATTGGTAGCTACATTAACAGGCTTATTGTTGCAACCAAAGGATGCACTTATTGTTTTTATCGTGTATATTTTATTAGGAGCTGTTGGCCTACCTGTATTCGTTGGTGGTACAGCAGGTCTTGGTAAATTGTTGGGTCCTACAGGTGGTTTTATTTTTTCTTGGCCTGTAGCGTATACATTGCTTAGTGTATTTAAGGGTCCTAAAAAAAGTTTCTTATCTTATGCGTGGCGTTCCCTTGTAATTACGATTCCTGTAGTGTATCTCTTTGGCGTTGCAGGATTTATGATTGTTACAAAAACAGAACTTTGGGCGGCATTGCCAGTGGTTATGTTCCCATTTATTCCTGGGGATATCGTAAAATGTCTCGTTGCATCTTGGTTAGCAACTAAAATTAAAATTTAGAATGTAATAGCGAAAAGAGGCATTCCTTGGGATGCCTCTTTTCTGTATTTTCTTATAGGAGCTTATATGTCAGTATATATTCATGGTGGGCTTCGAAGCCCTATTGGTGTGCTAAATGGACAATATAAAAATACAAGACCTGAAATATTGGGTGCTCAGTTAATTAATGAGTTAATCAAACGGTACGAAATAGGTTCTGTAGATGGTGTCTTTTGTGGTAATGCCGTAGGTACAGGCGGGAATATTGGTCGTTTGATGAGTTTAATGTCTGATTTAACAGTATCAACACCTGCTGTTACAGTTGATATGCAATGCGCATCAGCATTAATGAGCATTGAGGTGGCCTATACGCATATTGAATCAGGTATTATGAATTCGGCTATTGCTGGTGGTATTGAAAGTTCTTCATTACAGCCAGATAGGATGTATGCAGCTGGTGATGATCGTGAAGGCTTATATAAGGTTGCTCAGTTTAGCCCTCAAGATTGTTCTCCTTTAGCTATGTTAGAAGGTGCAGAACGAACGATTCATAAGCATAATGTAACTAAGGAAGAGTTATATCCATATATTATTGGCAGTCATCAAAGAGCTGTTAACGCTTTAGATAATCCACTTTTACAATCATATATTATGCCTTTTACTATAGATGGAAAAGACTGTGTAGATGAATGTATTAGACCAAAGATAAATGAAAAACTTTTATCTAGGATGAAACCCTTATTAGGTAAGGACTCTATTACAAATGCTAGTAATGCTTGTTTAACTCATGATGGAGCTGCTTTTGTATATATATCTAATGAAAAAGGGCCGTTTAGAATTCATAGTGTTATGCCTTGGGCCGGTAACCCTCAGTTTAGTCCAGAAGGTGCTCTTGAGAGTACTAAAGCCATTTTGAAACGGACAGGCCTAACCATGGATGATATGGACGTAGTGGAATGGAATGAAGCCTTTGCTATTATTGATGTGCTCTTTAATAATGCGTATCCTAACCACATGGGAAAATATAACATGCTTGGTGGTGCTTTAGCATATGGTCATCCTTATGGCTGCTCTGGCGCTATATTAGCCCTTCATTGTATGGCAGCTTTAGAAACTTGTAATGGTCGCTGTGGTTTATGTGCTATTGCTGGCGCAGGTGGTACAGGAACTGCTTTGATTATGGAACGAATGTAAAATGACAATTATTGAACAGTTACGACAATATAAAGAGTTAAAACCTCATAAGGTTGCTCTTATTGTAGATGATACACAGTATACATATGGGGAATTGTATGATGCTATTCTTTCAATGAAACTTGATGATACTAGTCGTATCGTACATCTTACTCAAGTTAAAGAAACATTAAAAAATAAAGTCCTTTTGATCCAGAGTCAATCTTTTGTGAAACAACTTGTACATTGGTTAGGTGCATTGTATACCGGCTATATTCCCATGGTATGCCATAATGAAATGGATACTGAGTATATAGACAAGTTAGCTCATATTATAGCTGATGAAGGCGTGTTAGCATTAACTGATTTTGGTGTACTTACATCAGGTACTACGGGGCGTCCTAAACCGTTGTGGAGAAAAGAGGAATCGTGGCGAGAGTTTTTTGATATTCAAAATAATATCTTTCATATAAATGAAGATACAAAAATCTTTTTGCAAGGCAGCTTTAGTTTTACTGGTGTTAGTAATATGGTTGTTGCTGTCTTATGGGCAGGGGGGACTATTGTTACTACGAGTTCCTTGCGTCCTACTCGATGGATTGAGCTGCTTGAAAGATATAAAGTAGATCATATCTATGCTCTTCCTACAAAACTTAGATTGCTCGTAAGGCATTGTAAATATAAATTATCTGAGATTAACTATATTATTGCTGGCTCACAAGTGCTTGATCGTCATTTGATGGAGCAGTTGCAGCAGCTATGCCCTAATATGGAGTTTATTCTGTATTATGGTGCTTCTGAGCTTAACTATATAACCTATTGCACAGATAAAGAGTGGCTAGACCGAGAAGGCACTGTAGGCAGGCCATTCCCAACGGTCCGAATTAAAGCAGATGATGGGGTTATATATGTAACTACAAAGTATCATATTGAAGGTATTTCAGATACATATACGGTTAATGATTGTGGTTATATTGATTCAGAGGGGTACCTTATGTTTACTGGACGTCAAGGTGATCTAATCAATAAGGGGGGATATAAAATCTCCATTCCCGAAATGGAACAGTATTTACAATCCTTGCAAGGCGTTTCTGAAGTAGCCGTTATTAATATCAATGATGATATACGAGGAGAAGACTTTGTAGTCTATATAGTATTAGAGGCCAAGTCGGATTTAAGTAAAATCATAGAAACCATTCATCAAGAAAGACCTTCCATAGAGTGGCCAAAATCTGTTTACTCTATTACTATGTTACCTCTTACAGAATGTTCAAAAGTTGATAAAAGAAAGCTAAAAGAGTGGTATAATAAAGGGTAATCGTTTTTACTATAATAAGGAGGTATCATGCAGATTAATAAGGCGGCGCTAGAGATTTTCGATTTTACATCCTCTTTAGCCGTATACTCTGAACATGAATTAAAGGTTGGAGATCAAGCCATTCATGATTATATTGCTAATCATGTAGTTAAGGCACTCAAAGATCCCGGTGCTAGAACAGGTACCTTGCATGATGCAAGTCCATTTGGTAAACAACTAGTTGATTATAAAAATGGAGCCCTTAAGTTTATAGATTTATCTAAGAATTTAGGTGAAAGCTTGTTTACCTATATGAAACAAGCGACGGACTCCGTTGTTATCGATACGATTATTTGTGAAGCTGTTACGGACGCATCTTATATCTGTATTCTTTTGTGCCAAGCTCATGATGCTTTTACCCATCAACTATTTAGTGAAGACGATGGCAGCTTAGCTACGGAACTTGTTTCTCATAAGGCTGTGTTGCCGATGCCGTCACAGAAGTTACGTGCCTTTGCATCCATTAATTTGCATGATTTTAGCGTTCGAATTTTTGAACCTAAAGGGGAATTTGATGGTGAAGTATCTTATATTTTGGCAGATAAGGTATTGCAATTAGGTACTAATCAATCTTCTAGAGATACAGTGAGAAAGGTAAAAGCTATTGTAGATAAGGTGGCTCAAGCTCATGAGTCAGATGGTGTTGTTGAATTAACGACTGCAAAGTCTATAATTGCTAAAAATGCAGAAGTATCTGACACAGTAGATCCTGTTCGCATTGTAGAAGAGGTATTTAAATCAAACCCTATTCAACAAGAGGCGGCTAAGAAAGAATTAGCTGATGCGGATATGATGCGGCCTCTACCTGTTAATCGAGAATTTGCTACGAAGGTTGGAGAACATCACAAGATTAAAACCGATACAGGCATTGAAATTTCATTTCCTGTAGAATATATGAAAAATCGTGAATTCATTGAAATCAAAACTAATGATGATGGAACTTTGCGCATTGAATTAAAAAATATTAATAAAATCGTAAATAAATAGTAATGAAAAAAATATATATAGAAATATATTTTGGTACGATTAAATTTATTTGTTATGCTAATATATGGAGGTTATAGTGGGTAAAGAGAAACATAAGAAAACAAACGCATTACGTATTTTAGATACTCATAAGATACCTTATAGTATTAGCGAATATGAGTGGTCTGAAGAACGTGCTGCTGGCCTTCATGTAGTAGAAGCATTAGGACTTGATGAGAAGCAAGTCTTTAAAACATTAGTTGGTAAGGGCGACAAAACAGGTTTTGTAGTATTCTGTATTCCTGTAGCTGAAGAATTAGATATGAAGCAGGCTGCACGGGTTAGTCATAATAAGTCTGTAGAACTTGTTCATGTTAAAGACTTATTAGGTATTACGGGATATCTACGAGGAGGATGTTCTCCAGTGGGAATGAAAAAATCGTTTCCTACCTATTTTGATGCTACAATGGAAACTCAAGAGTTTGTATATGTAAGTGCTGGTCTACGAGGTATGCAGATGAAGGTAAATCCAAAGGATTTGGCGTCTGTCGTAAATGCTGAATTTGTGGCACTTACAATGGATCATTAAGAGGTATATATGGCTAAGAAGTTTTATGCAGTTCGTCAAGGACGTGTACCAGGAATTTATACTACATGGGCTGACTGTGAGAAACAGGTAAAAGGCTTTGGTGGTGCTATCTACAAATCTTTTCCTACAGAGGCAGAAGCACGTGCTTTTGTAGATGATTCAGGCTTATCCTTGAGTGATTTCATGAGTGCTAAACGGAGTGAACCTAAACACGTCATTGCTTATATTGATGGTAGTTATAATAAAGGTACCAATACAGTTGGAGCTGGCGGTGTTATCTTTTTAAATGGGGAGAGGAAGACTTTTTCATTCTCCTCTACTGATGAACGATATACCGCATTTTGGAACGTGTCCGGTGAGTTATTAGCTGCCATGTATGTCATGAAATATACTGTTGAACATGGTATCCCTGAATGTTCCCTGTATTATGATTATATGGGAATAGAAATGTGGGCTACTAAACGATGGAAACGTAATAATGCACTAACTCAACAATATGCTGCATTTTATGATTCTATAAAAGACCAGGTGCGCGTACACTTTCACAAGGTGGCTGCACATACGGGAGATACATATAATGAAATGGCTGATGTATTAGCCAAACAAGGTGCGGGGATTTAGATTTCTCAGGAAGGAGGGTGCTATGAATATATGTGTTACTGGTGGGGCCGGTTTTATTGGTTCTCATCTTGTTGATCGATTAATTGATTTGGGGCACAATGTGCTCGTTATAGATAATCTATCTACAGGTATGCGTTCTTTTGTACATGAGTCTGCTCAATTTATTGAGATGGATGTACGGGATCAAAAATTATTATCTGTATTTGAAGAGTTTAAACCATCGATTGTATTCCATGAAGCTGCTCAAACAATGGTTCAATCCTCTATGGAAAACCCAAGTTATGACTGTGATGTTAACTTACTAGGGCTTATTAATGTACTCGATGCTTGTCGTAAGGTAAATGTTGAACAATTCTTAATGCCTTCTTCGGCTGCTGTTTATGGAGATTTAGCAGTGTTACCGTTAACAGAGGAGTTAAGTGGTATGCCATCATCCTTCTATGGCTTGACTAAGCTTACTGCAGAAGGTTATTTACGAATTTATCGTGAAGCTTTTGGATTAAATACGATATGCTTTAGATATTCCAATGTATATGGACCACGTCAAGGTGATGGTGGTGAAGGCGGCGTTATTAGTATCTTTAATCGCCTAATTGTTGAAGGTAAACCTTTAACCGTATATGGTGATGGGGAACAAACAAGAGACTTCATTTACGTAGAAGATGTGGTAGAAGCTAATATTAAAGCTATGGGAAATAATAGATGCACAGGTATTTATAATGTGTCTACCAATACGGGAACATCTGTAAATGAGTTGATTACGCGCTTTAGATCTATTAGTGGTGCAGATTTTATGGTTCATTATGAGGACGAGCGCATAGGGGATATCAAACATTCACGTTTAAGTAATGCAAAGGCGGAACGTGATTTCGGCTTTGTAGCATCGACAACATTAGATGAGGGCTTACAAAAAACATTAGAATATTTTAAGTCCCATCACAAGTAAGGAATATAAGGTTTGGGGACATGAGTGATACACAATTTTGGGTTACTGTAGGGCTATGGAATCTCATTGTATTTAGCATGTATGGGTATGATAAGTTATGTGCTATTAAGGGGTATAATCGGATTTCAGAGTTTACATTATTATTTTTAGCATTTGCCTTTGGTGGCCTTGGTGCACTATTAGGCATGGGTATTTGGCGTCATAAGACTTTAAAGCTTAAATTTAAACTAGCTATTCCTGTTGCATTATTATGGTCTGTTTATGCAGTGGGTTTTGGTTATGGTTTATGGGTAAATTGATTGCATAAACTAATATTTTATTCATTGTTTTATGGTATAATGAGTAGAATATTGTACATAAAATGTCAGTGAAGGAGATATTTGATGTTGCGATTACAATCGGGGTTCGAGTTAGATTACGCTAACATATATAATGAAAGTTGCATACAAGAACGAGACGTAAATAACTTTGAGCGTGCTATACAAAATGTTTGGCGCCACACAAATATTTTACGCTCTACAGGCTTTGAAGAAGGTCATGTTTCAAAGGACGGCTTGCCTGAACCAGTACTGTTTTATCAACTTCCGTATATTTCAGAAGATGGTATTAATACACCTGCCATGTTGAAACGTCTTTATGAACTGCGGGACTATGTTCGCCATAATATTGATACAGTTGTATCTGTAGGTATTGGTGGTTCTTATTTGGGTAGTAAGGTTATTTTTGATGTCCAATGTGGTGCATTTTGGAATAATCTTAGTACAGAAGAACGCAACGGATATCCACGGATGTATTTTGCTGGATTTAATGTAGATGGTGAGTACTTATCAGGTCTTATTCGTACTTTAGAGTACCAAGCTCAGCAAAAAGGACCTGATTATAAGGTGATGCTCGTTATTACCTCTAAGTCTGGCTCAACGATTGAACCAATGGCTAATTTTATGATTTTAGAAAAAGCCTTGCAAGATCGGAATATAAATTATGAAGTGGTAGCTGTTACCGATATGTCTGATGATGAACATCCTACAGTTCTACGCTCTATAGCAATAGAAAATCATTGGAAGACCTATAGTATTCCATATGGTGTAGGTGGCCGTTTCTCTGTATTTACTGAAGTGGGTTTTGTTACAGCAGCTCTTGTAGGATTTGATATTGAAGATTTCTTGGCTGGCGCAGCTTCAATGGATGCGGCTTGTCAAGAGGAGGATATTTTTAAGAATCCTGCTCTTTTAAGTGCCTTGCTAAAATATATTGCCTCTGAACGTTATGGTCGTATAATTGAAGTCTTTATGCCGTATGGTGAAGCTCTTCATTCTTTATCTGACTGGTATGTACAACTATTGTCCGAATCTTTGGGGAAAATGAGTAATACATGTTTACCATATGGTCGTACACCGGTTGCTGCAGTAGGGACTATGGATATGCATGCTCAAGTACAAGAGCATCAAGAAGGTCGCCTTAATAAGGTAGTTCAATTTATTAAGGTTAAGGAGTGGCAACATAATCTGGTAGTGCCTAATACACATAGTCAATATGAACGGTTACAATCATTAGGTAATGTAGGAATTTGTGATATTTTGAACATTGCATTAGATGCCAATAGAGAGGCCTTATCTAGTGATAATCGTTTTAATATGACGATAACTGTACCAACATTAAATGCATTCCATTTAGGAGAAATCATGTTTATGCATTGTTGGGCGGTTTATTTTGAGTCTATTTTTGCTGGTGTTGATGCCTTTGACCAACCAGGTGTTGAGGTCTATAAACGTCTCATTGGCCCAAAATTGGCTAATGTAAAGAATAACGAACATTCATAAGGGGGAACTATGAATATTTTAGTAACAGGTGGGGCTGGTTATATTGGGAGTCATACTGTACGTGCCTTACAACAAGCAGGTTATACACCAATTATTGTAGATAATTTATCTCGCGGACATGTAGAATCTATTCCTGAAGGGGTTACATTCTACAATATGGATATTGCAGATCCTAAGTTAGTTGATATTATGAAAGACCATAATATCATTGGTGTTATGCATTTTGCAGCCCATTCTCAAGTTGGGGAATCCATGGTAAATCCAGCTATTTATTATGAAAATAATGTAGTTGGCTCCTATCACCTTATTGAATCTGCTCGTACTGCTGGGGTAAAACATTTTGTGTTTTCTAGTACGGCTGCTGTATATGGCGAACCAGAGGTAGTGCCAATTCGTGAAGATGCTCAATTGCATCCTACAAATGTATATGGTCGTACTAAGCTAATGATTGAAGAAATGTTATCTGACTATAGTTCTATTTATGGTTCTACTTATGTTGCATTGCGTTACTTCAATGCGGCAGGGGCTGACCCATCTGGTACGATTGGGGAAGACCATCATCCAGAAACTCATTTAATTCCACTTGTTCTTGATGCGGCTCGTGGTAAAAGAGAACATATAACTGTATTTGGTACTGATTATGATACAGCTGATGGTACATGTATTCGTGATTATATTCATGTTAATGATTTAGCTAAAGCGCATGTTTTAGCAATGGATTATTTGCGTAGTGGTGGAGCATCACAAGTGTTTAATCTCGGCAGTGGTAATGGCTTCTCTGTAAAAGAAATTATTGAAACTGCAAAAGAGGTTACGGGCATTGACATTCCTGTTCAATATGGTGACCGTCGTGCTGGTGACCCAGGTACATTGATTGCTTCTTCTGAAAAAATTAAAAATTTACTTGGTTGGGATCCTAAATTTAGTAATGTAGCTGATGTTATTAAGGATGCTTGGAAATGGCATACATCTCATCCTGATGGTTTTAACAGTAAATAAAATAATAATAAATCGCGTTGGCTTGTTAATATAATGAATGACTCTATTAGTCACTTCGGTGACTGGTAGAGTCATTTTTTTGTAGGAATTTAAAAGGACCGCCTAGAATATGTCAGCAGGAGGTGGAATATGAACTTACAAGAATATATACAACGTATTAAATTATGGATTGGCAAACAGTATTTTATCATTCGTCACTATAAAATCATTATCTCTGTATTCCTTATAATTTTAATAGGTGTATTAATGGTTGGTATTTTCTATCCCCGTGAAGAGGAAACTATTCATATATATCCAGATACTAGACAGAAACATGATAACAATAATGATATAGGAACAAAAAAAGATGGAGAACTAAGAACTATAGAAACTGGTCGATTGCTATATGATGTGAGTACTGTAGAACGAGCTCATCCTTGGAGAGAGGTTTTTAAAGAGTTACCAGATCGTGATTTACTTAGGGGAAATGAAGATACTAAGGTTGTAGATGAAGAGTTAGATGGTAATGATGATGTAGATGTATTGGGAGATGTTAATTACTCTGGTAGTAATAAGTATAAAAGAGGACATAGAACTGATAAGCACAAAAATAGAAGAGTACAGAGCAAGAGTAAGCAGATAAGTAGTAATACTATAAGTGTAAGGAATGATGATTTTGCGGATAATCAAACTAGCCCAAATTCACATAGGATTTTAAATTCTTCGAGTATAGAAGAGTCTGTTGAACTTGTGGGCATTATTGAGGGAAATCAAACTATTGCTATCCTTCGAAAAGGTACCGACGAGCAAGTGGTTACTGTTGGAAGTATTTGGCACGGAGTTTCTGTATCTAACATTAATAAAAATGGTGTAGAAATTATTGAAGGAGGTTCATCACGGTGGCTAAGGATCAATTGAGAGCGGCTCGCTTGTTTATTAGGAAGAAAATACTCAGAAATAGATTCATCCAAACTAAAATACTACTAAAAATAATTGTACTAGTGACTATATCTCTATATGTATCGTTAGTGCCATCTTTTGTAGTATTAGCAGATAATGCAAAGCCAGCAGTAACTAGTAATCAAGAACAAGATTCGCAAAGTAGATCAAAAGAACTAATTACGATATCTGTTCGCAATGCGTCTCTAAAAGAAACTGTATTAGGAATTTGTCGTAGTTATCATATATCTGTTATGGGCGTAGAATCTTTAACTAGTAATATTACAGCTACTGTGCAAGGTGAAACGCCAGAAGATCTTATAAAAGAATTAGGCAGGCTATATCATTTTTCTGTTTCAAAAGAATACAATACAATTCTTATTGAACCAGATGATAAAGCTCTTGAAAATAGAGAGTTATATGTTATACAGCCAGAACATTTACCGGCTGAATCTTTAAAAAATATAATGGGTACAGTTGTGAAACAAGATAAAATAGCGGTGCTTTCGGAGCAAAATGAAGTCATTACACATTTAACAAACAGTGAAAAACGACGTGTAGAAACTTTAGTCCATGCTGTAGATAAGGAGCCTAAACAAGTCCAACTAGAAGCAACAATTATTGCCATGGAACAATCCTATGCAAAAGAGCAAGGCTTTAGGTGGTCTTGGCTGAGTTTGACTGGCCATGGGGATGATAAGACTAACTCCTATGGGGCCGTAACCTTTGGTAAAACACCTACTGGAGAGGCATACAAATTCTTTGTAAAACCCGAGTTAAGTCTCATGGAAAGTTCTGGAAAGGCTGTATTAATTGCGAAACCTTCTATTATGGCTATGAATGGTGAAACGGCACATATCTTGATTGGGGAACGCATTCCGGTTATAGAAGAAACTGAAGTAAATGGAGAACGCAAGCGCTCTACGCGTTATGAAGAGGTGGGGATTAAGTTAAACTATACTCCTATTATTACTGCGGATGGAGGGGTAGATGCAAAAATTCATGCAGAGGTAAGCTCACCAATCATGGTATCTGAAATGAAAGCTTATAAAATTAGTACGCGACAAGCACATACAAGAGTGCGTTTACAGCCAGGAGAGGTACTCGTTATAGGTGGCCTCATGGATAATAGAAATCAATACCAAATGCAAAAGGTTCCTATACTAGGAGATATACCTTTATTAGGTAAGTTATTCCGTCACAGTAGAAAAACAAAAGATTCTATAGAGATGTTAATATTAGTTCGAGCAATTGTGGTATAATAAAGGGTAAATGATTAGGAGGTTATGAATGGAACGCATTCGAATGATAGGCCTTGGAAAATCATTTGGGGTGCTCCAAGTATTTTCCAATGTGTCTTTTGAGATAAAAGAAGGTGATCGACTAGCCTTAGTAGGTCCTAATGGGGCTGGGAAATCTACCTTATTAAAATGCATATTAGGCTATGAAGAGCTAGATGAAGGAAATGTGGTTAAGTCTCCTGTAGCAAGCATTGGTTACTTACAACAAGATGTAAATCTAGGAGATGATAGTTTAGCTACAGAAATTGAAAAAGCTTGGGCTGATGTCCATGTACTAGAAGAGCAACTAAAAGAGCTTACCACACGCTTGGAAACTGAAGAGGCTAGTGAGGCAGATTTACAGCGATTAGATTATTTACAAAATCGTCTAGAATGGCTTGGTGGATATGATTATGAGCAAAAAACTAAGCGCATCATTTATAGTCTTGGCTTTACCGATGAGGATTTAGATAAGCCAGCCAGTGCTTTTTCTGGTGGGCAAAAAACTCGTATTAATTTAGCTAAGGCTTTGGTACGTCGTCCAGACTTTTTGTTCTTAGATGAACCAACTAACCATTTAGATATGGACATGTTAGAGTGGCTAGAAGGATATTTGTCTGCCTATCATGGCGGTATTCTCATTGTCAGCCATGACCGCTATTTCTTAGACCGTATTGTGACTGGCGTTGTAGAATTGGATAATCATAAGGCCACAACTTATCGTGGTAATTATAGTCGGTATATTCAACAGCGGGATGAACGGTTGAAAGCGGATATGGTGGCCTATGAGAAACAACAGGAGTACATCAAAAAGACAGAGGCTTATATAGATAAATACCGTGCAGGTATTAAATCTAAAATGGCTCGTGGTCGTCAATCTCAATTGAATCGTCTAGAACGACTTGATGCACCGGTAACTTCACATCATTTACAATTTTCTTTTCCTCCTGCTGCGATGAGTGCCGATAAGGTTCTAGTTCTAGATCATTTATCAGTAGGATATGGTGAAAGTCCTATTATTGATGATATATCACTTGTAGTACGACGAGGTGAATCAGTAGCCCTTATTGGACCTAACGGGGCTGGTAAATCAACACTCGTAAAAACTATAGTAGGTGAATTATTCCCTGAGAATGGTCACGTTGATATCGGTAATCGCGTACAAGTGGGATACTTCTCGCAAGAGCACGAGGAATTACATGATTCTTGGCAGGTAGTAGAAGAGGTTATGAACCATTTTAACTACACTGAAGAAAAGGCCCGCAATGTATTAGGCTCATTCCTATTTAAAGGGGATGATGTATTTAAGTTGGTAGGCGACTTATCCGGTGGTGAGAGAGCTCGGTTAGCATTGTTAAAATTATTCCTTCAAGGAGATAATTTCCTTATCCTAGACGAACCGACAAACCATTTAGACATTCCAACACGTGAAATAGTGGAAGCAGCACTACAACAATTTGAAGGTACTGCTTTTATTATTTCCCATGACAGATATTTCTTGGATCAAGTTTCTACCAAAACCATCGTTTTAGATGATGGAAAAATTACCGAATATCTCGGTAATTACTCGTACTACAAAGAAAAGTTGAAAGAACAAGAAGACCTATTAGCATTAGCTAATGAGCAGAACTGGGAAGTTAATAAGGTTGATACTAAAATTATAGAAAATGTTGAAACCGCATCTTCTGTATCTGAAAATACGGAAGATAATCAAAAGAAACCTAATGCTTATATGGTGGAAAAGCAATTGACTGAGGTAGAGTCTGAAATTGCTCGTTTAGAAGCAACAATGAAGATGTATGAAGTTCAATTGGCTAATCCTGTAGTACAGCAAGATTTAGATGAAATGTCCAAAATTTCCATACAAATTGAATCAACACAAAGTGAGTT
>OIFU01000349.1_pt1 | contig 25484 bp, 24 predicted proteins | sample 1582141 | NCBI WGS metagenome assembly OIFU01 (sample SAMN07501047, study PRJEB24779) | human gut metagenome | isolation source: stool | host: human infant | place: USA: Pittsburgh, PA
TTACCTCGTCGTATTTCCGGTACTTGCGCAAAACATCAACGCAAATTGACTACATCTATCAAACGTGCACGTGCAATCGCTTTATTGCCATTCACTGCTGAATAATTGATGAATCAAGGCGGTACAACCATTTGGTTGTACCGCCTTTTTGCGTTCTTTTTGCAATATTGTCTTATAGTGCATTTAAATCTTAAAGAGCAATGAGTTCTGTAAAGAGTCTAAATATAGTCTATAGAGCTGATTGTTCTTGCTGGCTATGCACTAAACGCATAGTGGGATTTTAGCTTCATTAAATCTAAAAAAATAGAATATTCATCGTATGCAATAAATATTCAATAAAATAGATATGGAGAGAATATCTTAAAGTTTTATAATAATACCTTTAAAAACAGTATTTACATGACTAATCTATATAAATAAATTAATTAAACTTATGCATATCATCGTTAAAACTTATGATTTTTATACTATAATGTGAGTATATGATTAGTACTGTAAAGTTCAGTGAAAGGTGGTAAGTACATGGGATTTTTGAAAAAGGATATATCCCGTCGCCAGTTTATTGGTGGTGCTTTAGCTTTAGCAGCCGCATCAGCGGTGCCGTCGTTTATACGAGGCGCTTACAAGCCAACACAGTCTGACTCATTACAAGTGTGGACTTGTGGCGGTTTGTCGGAAGCGTTTCTTGATTTAAACCAAGTTTATACGATGCACACAGGGCACAATATTCAGTATACTGGTGCTTTTGCAGGGGCTATTGGTAAATCCTTGTTAGCGGAAAAGAGTCGCACAGAAGTCTTTGGGGCTCGTGGTTTAGATCTAGCGAAGAATATGCGCAAAAAAGGCGTAAGTATGGCTTTTGAACCATTATGTTTTACGGATTACGTTATCGTTACACCTAAGGGGAATCCCGCAGGAATTCGGGACTTGAAGGATATGGCTGAGCCTGGTGTACGCGTTATGTTGCCCCTTGGCGCATCTCCACCAGGTAGTGCGTCTGTAAAAGGAATCATGAAATTATCTGGATTAACCGATGGTATCATGAAAAACTTAATGGCTGAAAATGCTTGTGTAATTTCCATGATGTGTGACCTCGTAGAAGGTAAAGCCGATGTATCCATCATTGAAAAGCGCCTTACCACACATGATCGTTTCAAGGATCGTATAGAGTACTTCTCCATCCCTGCACAATTTGTGCCACCTGCACCGCTTACTTTCACTATTAACACGATGAAATATGTACAAGATCGTACGTTGGCTGCCGATTATATTGAATTTACACGATCCCAAGAAGGACAACAAATCTTAGAAAATCACGGGTTCACATCCGTCCATAGTGCGAGAGGTCTCGATTTGATAGAAAGGTTTGGTGTAAAAGATGTGTAATCATTGTCCGTCATCTGCAACCTGTGGAACTCAAGGTAATTCTGGTATATCTGGAAAGCAAGCGCCTAAAAATTTAACCCTTTGGCGTCGTATTGTACAGTTTATCTTCCTCTTTATTATGGGGAAATGGGTATACTATGGCATATTCCGATGCCCTTATATTGTTCCATTCGTAAACTGTGAAAGCTGTTCCATAATTACCTGCTGGGGCCGCATCACGACGTACTTTTATGCGTGGTGGATTATCTTGCCGATTATGGTCGTCTTCTTTGGACGTGCTTTCTGTAGCTGGTTCTGTCCAAGTGGTTGGGTTAACCAAATGCTGGGAAAAATATCTATGGGACCACTAAGAAATCGTAAAAACTATATGCGTTTCCTTCAACTCGGCATGGTAGCAACTATAATTTTAGGTCTCGTAGTTTATTTTAAATTTGGTAATCCTCGCATTATGATCCCCATTCGGACTAGCGATGAATATTTTAATGCTGTTATTTTATCTATGCAGTTCTCCGAATGGTATTGGGCGGCTCGTACTATAACGGTCGTTTCTATTATTGCTGGTTCCCTTATTATCGCTAATGCTTGGTGTCGCTTTGTATGTCCTTTTGGAGGCGTAATGGAGTTGCTTCGCAAAATTTCTATTTTTAGAATTTTTAAAACAAATGATTGCGATAACTGTGATGCGTGCTTGCGCGTATGTGAAATGGGAACACGACCAAATGAAATGAATTGTACCAACTGTGGTGATTGCTTACATGTTTGCCATAAAGATGCTATTAGATTTGGTCGGAAAGGTTAATTATGAAAGAAATTAAAGGACAAAGTTTCCTACAAAATCATCCTTGTTATAACAAGGCCGCTTCTGCTAATTGGGGTCGTTTACACTTACCAGTAGCGCCAAATTGTAATATTCAATGTAATTATTGTAATCGTAAGTACGACTGTGCCAATGAAAATAGACCGGGCGTGACGCAGCATGTCTATACGCCACAAGAGGCAGCTGCCTTTGTGCGCAAGGTGTTTGATGCTCGTCAGGATATCTCTGTAGTAGGTATTGCAGGGCCTGGAGATCCTATGTGTGATGCAGACAAGACACTAGAAACCTTCCGCCTCGTAAAAAAAGATTTCCCCCATGTCATGCTTTGTTTATCTAGTAATGGCTTAGCAGTGCCTGATTATATTAATGAAATTGCTGACTTAGGAATTACTCATGTAACGATTACGGCGAATGCTATTGATCCTGAGATTGCAAAACATGTATATTCCATGGTTCGCTATGAGGGTAATATCTACAAGGGAATCGATGGGGCCCGTATTTTATTAGAACGTCAGGCTGAAAGTATCCGGAAGTTAAAGGAAAAGAACATCATTGTTAAGATTAACACCGTAGTAGTGCCTGATGTAAATATGGACCATGTACCAGCTATCGCTAAACAAGCGGAAGCATGGGGTGTCGATTTGATGAACTGCATTGCTATGATTCCAGTTCATGATACGGCATTTGAAAACCATAGGGGACCGACTTCAGAAGAAATCGATAACATGCGTCAATTTATTGGTCCCTATGTGCCGCAAATGACACACTGCAAACGTTGCAGAGCTGATGCTATCGGTCGTTTGTGTGAAGCGTAGAAGTATAAAAGGCTATATACCGAAGTATATAGCCTTAATGGTTAAGTATTATTTAGTATTTTTAAGGATTCTATGTAGCGCAGATAATGCGGATACCACATCTTCATGTGTGTTAGCATAGCCAAAGGAGAATCGCACAGTTCCTTCTGGATAGGTTCCTAGTGTTTGGTGTGCTCGTGGGGCACAGTGGAGACCAACACGTGTCATGATGTGATAAGTAGATTCTAGTTCGTAAGCAATACTTGCTGGGTCCATACTATCGATTGTGATGGATACAACGGCAGTTCTATCTTGGATATCTTGTTTACCAATGATGTTAACAACATCTATTGATTGTAATCCTTCTAGGAAGGCTTGTGTTAACGCTAGCTCGTGGTTGTGAATGTTCTCCATTCCTTGTGACTCAATATAGGAGAGACCTTCATTGAGCCCAATGATGCCAGGTAGATTTAACGTACCTGCTTCAAAGGCGTCGGGCATATGGGTAGGCATCGTTTCTAAATGTGAGAAGCTGCCTGTACCACCAGCAATAAGAGGGGTTAAGGTCTGAGCCATTTCTTTGGTTAAAATAATGCCACCAATACCTTGAGGTCCCAATAATCCTTTATGACCCGTAAAGCAAAGGGCATCAATATGACAAGCTTTCACATCAATAGGAATAACACCTGCCGTTTGGGCTGCGTCTACAATAAATTGTAGATTATGAGCCTTGCAGATTGAGCCAATTGATTCGAGCGGTTGAATGCTTCCACATACATTGGAAGCGTGATTAATAATCATAGCTACTGTATTGGGACGAATGAGACTGTCCATGCTTTCAAGTTGAATGGAGCCCGTCTTGTCACAAGGGATAATGTCAAAGGCAATGCCTTTATCTAGTAGTTGCGTGAGCGGTCTCATAACTGCGTTGTGCTCCATTGAGCTAACGAGCACATGATCACCTGCTTTCAATAGGCCCTTGATGACCATATTTAAGCTCATCGTCACATTCTGTGTAAAGATGACATGTGATGGATCATGGCCGTTGAATAAGGTATTTAGTCGTTGTCTTGTTACATAGATGATGTCCTCTACATCGTAGGCGAGGGCATAGGAACCACGATTGATATTGATACCCCGGTTCGTTATATAGTCGGACATAGCGGTGGCGACTGTTGGTGCTTTAGGAAATGAAGTGCTCGCATTGTCTAAATAGATATAGTCCATAGATAATCTCCATAAATAACAATGTATATTTATGGCTATTATATCATGAGTAGCATGCTACTTAGAATCGGAGCATGTACTCATAGAGTTTTTGTGTTTGTAGTTTGAAAGGAGTATGCTATGAGTGGTTCTCATGAAAAAAGGAATTTAATTATCGCAGGCCTTATTATTGGTGCTATCGCGGGCTTCCTCGTATTAGCTGGAAATCCAGGTAATATGGGATTCTGTATTGCGTGCTTTGTTCGCGATACTGTCGGTGGTTTAGGTCTACATCGTGCTGCGCCGGTACAGTACATTCGTCCAGAAATTATCGGTCTCATTTTAGGGGCTTATCTATTGTCCATGATTCGTGGGGAGCACCAAAGTAAAGGTGGTTCATCTCCAATTATTCGATTTATTCTTGGCTTCTTTGTTATGATTGGTGCTTTGATGTTCCTCGGTTGTCCAATTCGAATGATTTTGCGACTTGGAGGCGGTGACTTAAATGCTTTGTTCGGTATTGCTGGCTTTGCAGGTGGTATTGGATTCGGTACTATATTCTTGAAAAAAGGCTATTCTTTACAACGAACTTATGCATTGAGCAAGTTAGAGTCCGCTATGATGCCGGCTATTCAGGTTGGGTTATTAGTACTAGTAGTAGCGGCTCCCGCATTTATCTTCTTTAGCCAAAAAGGTCCTGGCGCAATGCATGCTCCATGGCTCATTTCTTTGGCGGCAGGCCTCGTAGTAGGCGGCTTAGCTCAGTTTAGCCGTCTTTGTACAGTTGGGGGCTTTAGAGATTTATTCTTATTTAAAAAATCTATTCTTATCTTTGGCTATTTAGCAGTTCTCATTGGTGTATTCGTTGTAAATATTAGCTTTGGTAACTTCCATCTTGGCTTTGAAAACCAACCGATTGCACATACAGATGGATTGTGGAACTTCCTAGGTATGGCGCTTGCAGGTTTCTGTAGCGTATTGCTTGGTGGTTGTCCATTGCGTCAGTTGATTATGACTGGTGAAGGTAATTCTGATTCTGCTGTTACAGTACTTGGCCTTGCAGCTGGTGCGGCGTTCGCTCATAACTTTGGTTTAGCTGCCACTGGTGCTGGTCCTACACTAAATGGTGAAATTGCTGTAGGTGTTGGCTTTGTAGTGGCTCTTATCATTGCTATCCTTAATACAAAACGTGTAAATGCGTAGGCTAGAAATGAGTGATTATGAAGTATATTGCAACATTTTACTCTCACTTTGGAGCGATTCGCTTCAAGCGTGAAGCCCCTGAAGGGGTAACTAATATAGAACTCCGACCGGTGCCCCGCGATTTGAGTTCCTCTTGTGGAACGAGTGCATCCTTTGATGCTAGTGAAAGTTTTACTTTCACAGAGGATCCAACAGAGGAGATTGAACAAATCGTCGCTCTCACTAATGAGGGGTATAGAATTATATTTGAAAGCCCCAATAAATAAGTTCTGAATCCTATTTAGAGCTGTTAATGTAAACCGTTCTCTAATTATTATGTCATGTAAAAGAGGAGCTATCCGTTGGATAGCTCCTCTTTGTTATATAGCTCTATATTTTTTAGGTGGTTTACCATTTTCGGCGGCTTCTTTGTCAGCGCGCCATTTGCGTTCAAAGTATTTATGATACTCTACAGGAACGTCATCAGGTGTTAAGCTTTCATAAAAGCTAGTAGTTCCATTAGCCTTAGCTTGTTCGTAAAACCATGTTTTAAATTCTAGCATGGACAAGCGTGCTTGTAGGTGTTCGATTTCTACTAATACGCGATCTCGTTGATTTCTAATAATAGATAATCTTTCGTTAATGCGACTATCACCTTCGACGCAGTAGTCGATAAAATGTTTTATTTCTTTAATAGGCATACCTGTATGTTTCATGCATTCAATTAATTCTAACCAATCCATATCCTCGTCATGGAATACACGGATACCACCAACAGAACGTTCTACGAAGGGCAATAAGCCTTCTTTATCATAATAACGCAATGTAGAAGGTGCCACATTTAGTTTTTTTGCGATTTCGCCAACAGTATATGTCATAGGACCTCCTTTTGGGTTCATATTATGTTTTACGTTTTCCCTTGACTTAAACCTAACTTTAAGTTTTATACTTGTTACATGCTGGACATACAGTATAGCACGGTTAGTAATACAAAACAAATAGGAAGGAAACTTATGAATTTAATTGATATAAAATCTCCAGCCGATTTAAAAGGCTTATCCCTTGCTGAATTAACAGATTTAACGGCACAAGCTCGTCAAGCCCTCATGACAAAGGTATCTGAACACGGCGGTCATGTTGGCCCGCCTATGGGTGCAGCGGAAATGATTATGGCCTTGCATTATGTATTTAACTCTCCTGTAGATAAGATTGTCTATGACGTATCTCATCAGTCTTATGTACATAAAATGGTTACAGGTCGTGCCTTGGCATTTTTAGACCATGATCATTATGACGATGTAACAGGTTATACAGATCCTACTGAAAGTGAGCACGATTTCTTCAACATTGGTCATACCTCCACATCTATCTCCTTAGCATCTGGTTTAGCAACGGCTCGTAATTTAAAAGGGGACTCTGAAAATATTATCGCTATTATTGGCGATGGTTCTTTGTCTGGTGGTGAAGCCTTTGAAGGTCTTGATTATGCAGCCACATTAGATAGCAATATGATTATTATCGTCAATGATAATGACCAATCCATTGCAGAAAATCATGGTGGTTTATACCGTGGTCTTCGAGAATTACGCGAATCTAATGGTGAAAGTTTCAACAATATTTTCAAGGCTTTAGGCTTAGATTATCGTTTTGTAGCAGATGGCAATAATTTAGAAAAGTTGATTAATGTATTCGAGGATGTGAAAGACATTAATCACCCAATTGTATTACATGTCGTTACGCAAAAGGGGAAGGGCTATGCCATTGCAGAGCAACATAAAGAGGCTTTCCACTGGACTATGCCATTCGATTTAGAAACAGGTAAACTAAAAGAAGAAGATAATGGCCCAACATATGCTGGTATGATTGCCAATTATTTGATGGACCAAATCAAAGCAGATCCAACGGTGGTAGCCATTAATGCGGGTACACCAGGCGGATTTGGTTTTAATGCTAAATGGCGTAAAGCAGCTGGTAAACAATATATCGATGTTGGTATTGCAGAAGAACATGCCATTGCTATGAGTTCTGGTATTGCTAAAAATGGTGCTAAGCCAGTATTTAGTGTGTTTAGCACGTTTTTACAACGTACATATGACCAATTAGTACAAGATCTTTGCGTAAATAACAATAGTGCTGTTATTATTAATCACCAGGCATCTGTATATGGCATGAACGATGTCACTCATTTAGGGTTCTTTGACATACCTATGCTTACAAGCATTCCTAATTTAGTATACTTAGCACCTACCAATAATGAAGAACTATTGGCCATGACTAAATATGCCGTGCATCAACAGGATCATCCTGTGGCAATTCGTGTTCCTGTAGGTGAGTTTACATCTACTGGTGTGGCCGATACGACGGATTATAGTGTACTAAATAAATCTGAAATCACTTGCCGTGGTGAAGATATTGCTTTATTAGGTTTAGGTAATTTCTATCATCTAGCTAATCAAGTAGCTGATGAATTGGCTAAAGACGGTATTAATGCAACTGTAGTAAATCCTAAATTTGCTTCTGGTCTTGATGAAGAATTATTAGAAGAGTTGAAAGCAAATCATTCTGTTGTATTGACTTTAGAAGATGGTGTAGTTGAAGGCGGTTGGGGCCAACGAGTAGCTAGTTTCTATGGTCCATCTAATGTGCGCGTTAAAAACTACGGTATTGCTAAAGAGTTCCACGATCGTTATGATGCAACTGAACTGTTAAGAGAAAATGGCGTTTCTTTAGAACAAATTGTGTCTGATGCCAAACAAATTTTATCCGTTTAGTTTGATAAAATATTAAATAAATAATTCTCTCTATAAATGCAGTAGAAATCTAGTGAATTTCCGATTTCTACTGCATTATTTTAATGTTATATTTTATAAAAATATAAAAAATGTTAAAAGATTATAGATTTTTTTCGAATAGGACTATAAAAATTAGATGAAGTATTATATAATATTATCTACAGTATGTATTACAGTAGAACAAGTTTGTTGTTAATGTACAAAAATATCACAGTATTATATAAGTAAGTATTAATGAAAAGGGAGATTGTAAGACGTTGAAAAAAGTATTAACCTTAACATTAGCCGTGGCCATCGTCGCCGGTGGCTATATGTCTGAGGCTAATGGGGCGGGAGAACAGCCTTCTAAGCAGGCACCGTCTATATCTGAGATAAATATATATACGCCTAAAGAACTCAATGCACGTCAAAAAGACTTAGTTGATATCGGTCGCTATACAGCGTCCGGTGATCAAGGTGCGTTGAAAAGTACAATCGCTTCTGCTATTGAGCGAGGTACGTTGACACCGCAAGAGGTGAGTATTGCGATACGTCAACTTTACTCTGCTGCTGGCTTGAAACAAATGAATGAAGCATTATCTACATTTGATCAATTACGTGAGGAGCGCCCTGAGTTTGGTGCTGATTACGAAAAAATGGTTCCAAAGCAAACAGGACTTAGTGCTTTATTGGGGAATGGCACTAATGGGGCTGCTTTGGCTAAGGCAAAAAATGAGGATGCAAAGGAAGCGGTTCAATATAATACGTTCCGTATGAAGAAGCCGAAACCGCAAAATCGCAATCGTTCTCGCCTTGGTAAATTGGACCGTGAATTGGTTGCCGCTGCAGCTTTAGGTACGCGTGTAGGTAAAAACAATCTATTCGCTGCATCTGAAAAGAGTTTATCTGAGCTAGGCCTCAGCAAATACCAAATTGAAAATTTAGAAACATTGATTTTCTAATACCATTTAGACCTACTTCTTCGGAGGTAGGTCTTTTTATGTTCTAAATCATATGTAGAAAAGGGAAATATAATTGACGTTTAACTCCCCCTTTTCTATAATTAATAAGATAGGTATATGACCTGTAATAATAGATATAATTAATGATTAATATAGATGTAAGGAGAAAGTATGCGCCTTCGTAGAAAACCGTGGATTGATGAAGCTATCCACGAATATGACTCTCATATTATTTTGTCCGGCCAGGAACAGTACAAGGGCAAATGGCGTGAGTTATTTGCACATCCTGAACGACCATTATATATGGAACTTGGTACAGGTAAGGGTCGTTTTATTGCGGGTATGTCTGAAGCATATCCAGATGCTAACTTTGTAGGTTTTGAAGTGCAAATTGGCGTAATTTATTATGCAGCACAAAAAATTTTTGAAGCAGAACGAGATAATGCTAAGGTATCTCTCTTTGATATCGCTGGTATTGAAGAGATTGTTGCGCCAGGTGAAGTAGATCGCTTCTATATCAATTTCTGTGACCCATGGCCTAAGGCAAAACATGCTAAGCGTCGCCTCACATATCATACATTCCTCGACCGTTATGCTCGTCTTTTAAAAGACGGTGGTGAGGTTCACTTTAAAACTGATAATGAAGGTTTATTTATGTTCTCTCTTGAAGAATTCAAAGAATGTGGATGGGAACTTAAAAATGTAACCTATGATTTACATAGTACAGACCTTCCAAATGTAAAAACTGAGTATGAAGAGAAGTTCAGTGCTAAAGGACAACCTATTTTCCGTTTAGAAGCAATTAAGCCAAAAGTACAAAAGGAGGCTTAATATGGAAACACCGAATAAGGGGGATAGTCGGTGGGGCTCACTCTTTAAAAATGATTTACAAGGTATGCTTTTACCTATATTGCTCATTACGATCATAGGTAGTGTGAATATCTTTAGTGCCACCTATATTAGCTCTATTTACGAAAATACAGGACTTCTAGGGTACTTTTCAAAACATATAGGGTTCCTATTTTTTTCAATGGCAATAGGTGTTGTCTTATATCGTTATGATTATAGACAATTACAAAAGTCACATATGTTGCAACGCATAATGATTGCAACCCTTATAGGCATGGTGTTAGTCCTCGTAGCAGGCTCGGTTATTAATGGTGCACGCCGGTGGATCGTCATCGGACCTGTTTCGATACAGCCATCAGAATTTGCTAAGCTAGCAGCTATAATATGGACATCTGCTAAGTTGAGTACCATGAGGAAATGGGGAAAATCGAGATATAATAATCCACTTACGAACTTACAAGGTTATGTGAGTGAACGGGTGGGCTATATGTTGCCAATGTTAGTTTGGCCTATCATCTTTGCAGTGTTAACAATCTTGCAACCAGATATGGGTACTACCGTCCTAATCTTTGGATTTTCTTTTATACTCATTTATTTAGCTGGTTTTGATGGGCGATTCTTTGGTGGCGCCTTTGCTGTTGCCGGTGTGATAGGTTTCATTGCAGCTCGTATGTCACCATATCGTTGGGAACGGATCCAGTCTTGGTTCGACCCTTGGCCTCATGCTCAAGATATGGGCTATCAAACGGTGCAAGGCCTTTTGGCCGTAGGTTCTGGCGGTATTCTTGGGGAAGGCTTTATGCAAGGTACATCTAAGTACTTTTACTTGCCAGAAGCACATACAGACTTTGCATTCGCCGTGTGGGCTCAAGAAATGGGCTTTATCGGTGCAGTCTTTGTAGTTCTTTTGGTGGCGGCTTTTACATACTTTGGTTTCCGTATTTCTAATCGATCTCGTGATGAATTTGGTAGATGGTTAGCTATGGGGATAACTTTACTCATCAGTGGACAAGCCTTGTTTAACATCGCCATGGTTTGCGGTATTATGCCTGTAACTGGTGTGCCTTTGCCATTTATTAGTTATGGTGGTTCCTCATTGTTGATGAACTTTATGGCTATAGGCTTGTTAGCTAGTGTTGGTCGTCGCAATGTAGAAGGTGTAAAACAAGTTGGTACTGCTGAGGCTTTGCCATCTTTACGTGAGGAAACGCAAAGCCGATTCAAACCGGCTGCTCCGAAGCGTCCTCAAAAAACGGAAATGCCTGGTCCATTCAGACCGAGAGAGACTAAAAAGCCTACTCGTAGACGACCTAGGTCCGAACGTTGATATTTAGCTTATGTAGTATAAGGTGAATATATTTAGTGTGGATTTATATAGCATCTCTTAAGAGGTGCTGTATAAATATAACGTATTTGTATTGTGTGTGAGGAGAAAAGATGAAGGATTATATTGATATCCAAGAACGCCCGTCCTGGGGGCGAATGTTGCCACTTAGTTTCCAACATTTATTTGCTATGTTTGGTTCTACTGTATTAGTACCATATTTGTTAAAAGTAGATCCGGCAACAGCTTTATTCATGAATGGTATCGGTACATTACTGTATTTATTTGTTTGTAAAGGTAAAATCCCTGCATACCTCGGATCTAGCTTTGCTTTCATTGCTCCTGTAGCTGGTGTATTATCTGCAGGTCTTGGTTATGAGGCTGCAAAGGGTGCCTTCGTTATATTTGGTTTATCCTTTGTAATTTTATCTGTTCTGGTTCGCTATATAGGTACTCGTTGGATTGATAAGTTATTCCCTCCAGCAGCGATGGGGGCTATCGTAGCTATTATCGGTTTGGAATTAGCGCCAGTAGCGATGAGTATGTCTGGCCTTATTGGTAATCAAGATTTAGGCATGAGCCACAGCCAAGCTATTTTTATCTCTATGTTTTCCTTAGTTGTTACCTTGCTTGGTACTGTTGTATTCCGTGGCTTCTTAGCTGTAATCCCTGTTTTGATTGGAGTTGTTTCCGGCTATATCTTGTCTGCCTTCATGGGCGTTGTTGATTTCTCTGCTGTAGAGGCAGCTCCTTGGTTCTCTTTACCACAGTTCTATGGCATGCCTGTATTTGATATCAATGCGATCATTATGATTATGCCAGCACTCTTTGTAGTATTTGCTGAGCACGTAGGTCACTTAGTTGTAACGAGCAACATTGTATCAAAAGACTTGATGAAAGAACCAGGTTTACAACGTTCCTTGCTAGGTGATGGCCTTGCGAACATTCTTTCTGGTTTCTTTGGTGCTACACCAAATACGACATACGGTGAAAATATCGGTGTACTCGCTATTACTCGTTGCTTTAGTGTATGGGTAATTGGTGGTGCTGCAGTTCTTGCGATGATTATCTCCTTTGTAGGTAAAGTAGCAGCTCTTATTCATGCTATTCCAGTTCCAGTTATGGGTGGTGTATCCATTCTCTTATTCGGTATCATTGCAGCATCCGGTTTGCGCATGCTTGTAGAACGCAAGGTAGATTATACAAACCCTGTTAACATGATCTTAACATCTGTTATCCTCGTTGTAGGTCTTAGCGGTGCAGAACTTGCTGTAGGTCCTGTCGTATTGAAAGGCATGGGTCTTGCGACTGTAGTAGGCATGGCAATGAGTATTATCTTATTAATCCTTCAAAAAACAGGCGTTGGTAATGACCAATTGAAAAATACTGAAGTATAATTCAAGTTGCTAGTGAGGCTACCATATAAATCGTTGCGTTTATAAGCCCAATTTGTTTTTACTCCTTATATTAAACGACTACTAGATCAGATGTATATCTGTGAAAGTAGTCGTTTTTAGTTTAGGAAAAACTATGAAAATTATTATGGGATAGAAGTGGAGAGATAAAAAGCTATAAGCGTTGCTTACATTTATTAAAAAGACTTGACATAATTCGTTTACAATAGTAGACTTGTCTTAAAGGTATTTGTTTACATTTGTAAACGACTAGGAGGAAAGGAAAATGAGCACAATAGAACTTAATACTTATATTACAGATGCTGAGTGGGAAGTCATGCGTGTAGTTTGGGCAAATGATCGAGTAACTAGTAAAAAAGTCATTTCCGTATTGCAAGAAAAAATGGGCTGGACACAATCCACTATCAAAACGATCTTAGGTCGATTAGTTGGAAAAGGCGTACTAAATACAGAGCAAGAAGGTAGAAATTTTATTTACACTGCCAATATTGAAGAGAAAGAAGCCGTAAGGGATTATGTAGAAGATATTTTTAATCGTATTTGCAATAAGAAAGTCGGAAATGTAATAGGAAGCATCATTGAAAATCATGTTTTAAGCTTCGATGATATAGATCGACTAGAAAAAATATTAGAGATGAAAAAATCTTTCGCAGTAGAAGAAGTGGATTGCAATTGTCCAGAAGGACAATGCGACTGTCATTTACATCATCATTAAGCATAAGGAGGAATAAAAATGAGTAAGAATAAACATATGTTATTAGGTATTGGACTTACAGTCGTATTAACTGTAGTTGGATATATTACATTTTTAGAACCAATGATTAGTTATTCTAAAATAAACCAGAGTGCAGTTAATATAGATATTCAAACAAGTAAAACAAAAAGTACGCTTCCTATACCACCACTATTAGAGGATAAAAATCCAGATCCTAATATTGCGGATTTTACTTTAGAACCTCAAGAAGGAGAAACTTCATTTTTACCAAATACCAAGACACGAACTATGGGTTACAACGGAAGCTTCTTAGGCCCTGTCATCAGAGTAAGTAAAGGTGAGCAAGTAAATATGCACGTAAATAACAAGCTCAAAGAAGCAACTACAGTTCACTGGCATGGACTAGAGGTAGAAGGAGAAAAGGATGGGGGCCCTCATCAAGGAATTGAACCAGGAACAACTTGGGGGCCTAGTTTTACAGTAAATCAACAGGCTGCAACATTGTGGTATCATCCGCACTTTGGAGGAAATACTGCTACCCAAGTTTATAAAGGTTTAGCAGGACTATTCTATGTGGATGATGAAGTATCAAAAAGCTTAAATATTCCTAAGGAATATGGAGTAAATGATATACCTTTAGTAATTCAAGATAGAAGCTTTGGCAAGGACGGCAGTTTTATTTATAATACAAATATGATGGATGGAGCAACAGGGGATACTATCATAGTTAACGGAGCTATTAAACCTAATTTAGAGGTTAATAGAGTCAAGATGAGATTTAGAATAGTTAATGGTGCTAATGCAAGTAACTTTAATTTGAAGTTAGATAATAGAGATGGATTCTATCAAATAGCATCTGATGGTGGATTTTTAGAAAAACCGGTTAGCAAGAGAAATATTATGTTATCACCTGGGGAAAGAGCAGAGATAATAGTGGACTTTTCAAAGTATGAAAAGGGAACGCAGCTATCACTTATGAGTAATAAGGAAGTCATTATGACCTTTAATGTTAAAGGCGATGGGAAAGATGATACTGAAGTACCTAGCACTTTAACGAATATAGAAAGAATGTCAGAAGCACAAGCTACTAAGATAAGAAGCTTTGAGCTTCAAGGTATGGGTCACATGGTATCAATAAACGGTAAAAAGTTTGATATGAATAGAATTGATGAAACAGTGAAGCTTGGAGATACAGAGATTTGGGAAATTACAAACCCAGGATCTATGATGCATGAAATGGGGCACCCATTCCATATTCATGGCACACAGGTTCAAATTCTATCAAGAAACGGTAATGCGCCTTCTCCAGAGGAGAGCGGATGGAAAGATACTGTATATATTGAGCCTAACGAAAAAGTAAGACTTATAGTTAAGTTTAATAAGAAGGGTACTTATATGTACCACTGTCACATTCTTGAACATGAAGAAGCAGGTATGATGGGACAAATTAAAGTAGAATAATAAATAATATTTTATATCTTCATAATGCTCCCACAATTTAAGTGTGAGATTCTAAATCAAAATGATCTTAGGTCGATTAGTTGGAAAAGGCGTACTAAATACAGAGCAAGAAGGTAGAAATTTTATTTACACTGCAAATATTGAAGAGAATGAAGCCGTAAGAAATTATGCAGAAACTATTTTTAACCGTATTTGCAATAAGAAAGTCGGAAATGTAATAGGAAGCATCATTGAAGATCATGTTTTAAGCTTCGATGATATAGATCGACTAGAAAAAATATTAGAGATGAAAAAATCTTTCGCAGTAGAAGAAGTGGATTGCAATTGTCCAGAAGGACAATGCGACTGTCATTTACATCATCATTAAGCATAAGGAGGAATTTAAAATGAATAATGACAACAGATATTCGTCCCATAATCACCATGATTATGACGACATGGATAAGTTAAAACACGAGCATGGAATCACAGATGAACATGGAGACCATAAGGATCAACATCACGACCATCATGCTGGGCATGATCACAGCGGGCACCATAAGGATCAACATCACGACCATCATGCGGGTCATGATCACAGTGGGCACAGAGGGCATGACCACCATCATCACGGAAGCTTTAAGGAACTTTTCTTAAAGTCATTGCCACTCGGAATCGTTATCATGCTCTTATCCCCTATGTATGGATTTGAACTACCATTCCAGTTTACTTTTCCATATTCTGATATTGTAGTAGCTATTTTATCTACTATATTAATTGTTTATGGTGGCCGTCCATTCTATCAAGGTGCAGTTGACGAATTTAAACAAAAAGAACCTGGAATGATGACTCTAGTTTCTTTAGGTTTAAGTGCTTCATATTTATACAGTATTTATGCTGTGATCATCACCTACGTAACGGGTGAACACGTGATGGACTTTTTCTTTGAATTTGCTTCATTACTATTAATCATGTTATTAGGTCACTGGATTGAGATGAAAGCTATTGGAGAAGCAGGAGACGCACAAGCAGCATTGGCTAAGTTAGTGCCGAAAGATGCTCACGTTGTATTAGAAGACGATTCAATTGAAACACGACCAGTTGCTGACTTAAAGATAGGTGATTTAATTCGTGTTCAAGCTGGAGAAAATGTGCCAGCAGACGGGATTATCGAGCGTGGCGAATCACGTTTAAATGAAGCTCTTCTAACTGGGGAGTCAAAAGCAGTAAAAAAAGGCCCTGGCGATGAAGTAATCGGGGGCTCAACAAATGGAGAAGGGGTACTTTATATTAAAGTGCTTGAGACAGGTGATCAATCCTTTATCTCTCAAGTACAGACTTTAATTAGCCAAGCTCAAAGTCAGCCTTCCAGAGCAGAAAATATTGCTCAAAAGGTTGCAGGATGGCTCTTCTATATTGCGGTTATTGTCGCACTAATAGCTTTTGTAGTGTGGATGATTATTGGAGATATCCCAACGGCAGTTACCTTTGCTATCACGACCTTAGTTATAGCTTGTCCACATGCATTAGGTCTGGCTATTCCATTGGTCACCGCCCGTAGCACAAGCTTAGGAGCTAGTCGTGGGTTACTGGTGAAAGACCGCCAAGCCTTAGAAATAGCTCAAGATGCAGATGTGATGATTTTAGATAAAACAGGTACTTTAACAACTGGTGAGTTTAAAGTATTAGACGTTGAACTTTTTAATAACAAATATAAGAAAGAGGAAATCATTGCCTTATTGGCAGGTATTGAAGGAGGATCTAGTCACCCAATTGCTCAATCAATTATAAGTTTCGCCGAGCAGCAAGATATACGTCCAGCATCTTTTGATTCTATTGATGTGATTTCCGGTGCTGGAGTAGAGGGTAAAGCAGGCGGGCACCGTTACCAATTAATCAGTCAAAAAGCCTATGGACGTAATCTGGATATTGATATTCCAAAAGGAGCAACTCTCAGTGTCTTAGTAGAAAACGATGATGCTATTGGTGCTGTAGCTTTAGGGGATGAATTAAAACCAACGAGCAAAGAGTTAATTAAAGTTCTTAAAAATAACAATATTCAACCAATTATGGCAACAGGTGACAATGAAAAAGCAGCTCAAGGCGTGGCAGAATATTTAGAGATTGAATATAGATCAAATCAATCTCCACAAGACAAATATGAGTTAGTAAAAACACTTAAAGAAGAAGGAAAAAAAGTTATCATGGTAGGTGACGGTATCAATGATGCTCCTTCTCTTGCCTTGGCAGATGTTGGAATAGCGATCGGTGCAGGAACTCAAGTGGCGTTGGATTCAGCTGATGTCATCTTGACTCAATCTGATCCAGGAGATATTGAATCATTTATTGAATTAGCACACAAAACAACTCGTAAAATGAAACAAAATCTCTTTTGGGGAGCCGGTTATAACTTTATAGCTATCCCTTTAGCTGCAGGAATTTTGGCTCCTATTGGTATCACATTAAGCCCTGCATTAGGAGCAGTCCTAATGTCTGTGTCAACAGTCATCGTCGCCATTAATGCTATGTTATTAAGGTTAGATCCCAAAAATAACGGTTAACAGATTGAATGATTGAAATTCCTTAAAGTATCAAGATACAATAGTTTTACAGGAGAAAAAGAGATGTAAGTACTAGCTCTTTTAATACCATGAAAGTTGGTACTATAGAAACTTTATAAATTATTTTTAATATTGTATAATGAGTATATAAGTTGTATAAAATTAATTATAGAGAGGAGGGCCTATGGAGTTTTTGATTTGGATGGCTATAGGGATTGCCCTGATGGCGGTAGAACTCGTTGTACCGGGCGGTATTTTAGGACTCATCGGTTATTGTACATTTCTTTGGGGCGTTTTTATAGCTCTTGGAGAAGGAACGGTAGCGCTGTATGCAGTACTAGGATTAACGGCCTTACTAATTGTCCTTATCATCGTGTTCTTTAATCACTTTGAAAAGACTTGGATAGGCAAATTATTTACCTTAGGGCAACGATCTACGAAAAAAGCTGGCTATGTATCTAATGATGTATTAGAGGACTTAGCTGGTAAAGAGGGGGTAGCTCATACTACACTGCGCCCTGCAGGTATTGCTAAAATTGATGGTAATTTGGTAGATGTTGTAACCGAAGGTGACTTCATCGATGCCGGTTCACCGATTGTGGTTCTTCGTGTTGTAGGGGGCCGCAATATTGTTAGAAAGCGCGATTAAGCTTTCACCACATCGTCGTATATAATGGAGGTTATTATGGATGTAGGTATTTTAATTTTGATTCCCATTCTACTGATTGGGCTTATGGTGTTCTTGTATGTTGTGCCGTTAGGCCTTTGGGTATCTGCTCTTGCAGCGGGCGTTAATGTTGGTATTTTTACACTCGTAGGTATGCGCTTGCGTCGTGTAAATCCATCCCAAATCGTAATGCCTTTGATTAAAGCTAATAAAGCAGGCCTTGATGTAAACGTAAATCAACTAGAAGCGCATTACCTTGCAGGTGGTGACGTTGACCGCGTTGTAGATGCGTTGATCGCCGCTGAGCGCGCATCTATTCCTTTGACATTTGAACGTTCCGCAGCTATCGATCTTGCAGGTCGCGATGTATTGGAAGCGGTACAAATGTCCGTTAATCCTAAAGTGATTGAAACACCAATTATCTCTGCAGTAGCGAAAAACGGTATCGAACTCAAGGTTCGTGCTCGTGTAACTGTACGTGCTAATATTGACCGCCTCGTTGGTGGTGCTGGTGAAGCGACAATCATCGCCCGTGTTGGTGAAGGTATTGTAACAACTGTAGGTTCCTCTGAAGAGCACACAGATGTATTGGAAAATCCAGATCACATCTCTCGTACTGTATTGGGTAAAGGTCTTGATGCGGGTACTGCATTCGAAATCTTGTCCATCGATATTGCTGACGTAGACGTAGGACGTAACATCGGTGCTCAATTGCAAACTGATCAAGCGGAAGCGGATAAGAAAATTGCGCAAGCTCGTGCGGAAGAGCGCCGTGCTATGGCTGTTGCGACAGAACAAGAAATGCGTGCGAAAACACAAGACATGCAAGCTAAGGTTGTGGAAGCACAAGCTGAAGTTCCTAAAGCATTGGCAGAAGCTTTCAGAAACGGTAATCTTGGCGTTATGGATTACTACAATATGAATAATATTATTGCAGACACTAAAATGCGTGAAAACTTAGCAGATAGTGAATAGGAGTAGCTATGGACTCTATTTTGTCTTCTGTGCTATCTATCTTTTCGAATAACCCTATATTTGTTCTAGGTATCATCGCGTATATTGCTTTTTCGATTATAAAAAGTAAGAATACAGAAGAGTCTGATGGCTATGATAACTATGAAAGTTCGAGTTCTGGCCAGACTTGGGAGGATATGGAGCGTGAATATGGTATCTCCATAGAGAAAAAGCCTGTAGAACCTTCGCCTGATGATTTGTTATATGATGATGATTTCTATCGAGATATTTTTAAAAATAGACCGATTGAGAATCAGCATCCTGAGGCTCCTTTACGAAAAAAGGGTGGAAGACTGTTTCAGTATGATGATACGGAGACATCTGAAAAACATGTTGAAGTGGATCCAAGTAATGATAAAACTCAAACAGTTTTAGCTTCCGAGGATCATTACGATGAAGCGTCTACAGCGCAACAAGGTACTCATGGTTCATCCAAGAAAACCTCAAGTAAATCAACTAGCTTTAGTAATAATACGACTCGTTCGGCTCGAGAATCTGTTACAGGTCCTTCTTTAAATGAGCGATTAGCTGAGTTTAAACGAGATAAAGCATCTAAAGAGGGTCGTGTTCTTCTTGAGAGTGTAGGTGTTACAACTACCTCAGATGTAACTCCAACTCGTAAACGAAAAGCTAATCATGCCCTAAAAGAGGGGATGAAATGGTCTATCATTTTAGGTAAGCCTAAAGCTCTTGAACGGAGATATCGCTAATCAAAAAGGTTAGCAATAAAATGTAGTACTAATTTGTTGGTGCATAGAATATGGATCGTTTATGCCCGGATATTGTGATAGCAACTAAAATTACACCTATCGTATGTGGTGCATATATTTACATATGGAAAGAGGTTCCTATTGGTCACCTATGTGACTATTAGGAACCTCTTTTATATTGTCTTTTCTTGATGGAACTTTCACAATAATAGGGAAAGGAGTTCGTCCATAAGGAAAGGTGATATTATGTATCGTAATGTACGCGTTATACCTAAACAGTTATTGGAACAATTATACGTAGAGAAACAGTGGAGTATTCGCGATGTAGCAGAGTATTTTCAGTGCAGTGTAGATACTATTATGCGCCGCATGAAAGAGTATGAAATCGATCGAAGACCTTTGAAGAAGGATATTAATATGGTTCATGTACAAGCTCTATATGAATCTGGAAAGTGGTCTTTGCACTCGCTAGCAAAGCGTTACGATGTATCGATTACGACGATGGCAAGTCGTATGAAAGAATATGGATTGGCTTGTCAACGATCATCAAAGAATATAGCCATCGATCCGGTGCGTATTTGTAGGGCTTATAAAAGTGGAAATACCTCGGATTCTATTGCGCACATGTATGGCATATCCCGATGGAAAGTACATCATATATTGCGCCATATGGGAATGTGTACAACGCCTAGGGCACAAACATCTCGAAAGGTAGATGAGATGGCTTACTTATATATTCATCATCGTATGAGTACAGATGATATAGGTTTGGCCTATGGGATACGGGGCTCTACGGTGGCGATTTACTTACGGGAACAAGGCATAGAAATTCGTGCAAATACATTGGCGTTAGACGAAAATAAAATAAAAAACTTACGTGCTCAAGGGTATGGTGTTGCTAAAATCGCTCAGATGATGGGATGCTCTACTTCTGCGGTGAGAAAGCGGCTAGCTACGAAAAAATATATCTCTCCTTGATGTAGTGAGGTAGATACTATATACTTAAATTTATACAATGATGGGAGGAATATTATGCTTGAAATTATATCTGCTTTAATACCGTTTTTCTTACTTGGCATAGCGGCCGCTGGTTTATCCCGTGTATCTGGGGTGGCACTGTCGATGATCATAGTACCAACACTATTGATTTGGGGAGCTAACGCGATTGATGTTATCGCCTTTATGCTGCTATTTGTGGTGTACAACAACTTTACAATGGAGACACAAGACGTTCGATTAGATTATAAAGACCTTGTATTATTCCCTAAATGGCGCTTATGTATTCCCTTTGTTTTGACCATTGTTACGGCCTTCTTTGTACCGGCTGCGGGCATTGCAGTTTTTATGGCTTGCTTTGTACTAGAATTGTTAGCTACTGTATACAAACGCATTCCTGAAAATAAGCGACCTCGCTTGCATCGCGTTATTGTTACATCCGTTTTAAGTGCTGTTGTAACGGCTGTAGGTGCTTATGCGGGTCCCAAAATCCCTAGTGACTACTATTTCATCTGTGCTGGTTTAGCAATCTTAGTTATTACAGGCTTTGCATGGTATGTAGGTAACCACCGAGGTGCTTTTAGAGGTGCGTGGGAAACAATTTGGGCTGACTTTAACTTATTCTTGGGTATGTTTGGTGTAGAAGCATCTTATTATCCAGCAGCGCTAACTCGTTCTATTCCAAATCCAATGGATCGTATGTTACCGATGATTACCGTAGTAGGTGGTTATGCAGGTCTTATGGTGGTGTTTGGGCTGTATAATATCTTCTCCATACCATCCTTGATTACTGCTATTGGTGCGGCTATCGGCATTCGTCTATTTGGTTTGTACGAGTTTCCACGCCATGGCAGCTTCTCCTACTTGGCTATTGGCTTTGCTGTAGCTGCTGTTGTATGCTTGTACCTCGTATCTCCAACACCAGTAGGTTTTGATCATATTAATACATTAGTATCTCAACCTATCGTTCAATAATGGTTGATCTTATAGTCGTCGCTAAATGTTTTAGTAATATTTTTAATACCTCACGTCGTATGTTATTGAACTTGAATATGTGACATAGTTCATATATTGTACTGAAAGTTGAGTTCATACTAGATTGTGAAAGGAGTTGATGCTCTGTGGCAGAAATAATTGAAACGAGACCATTTCCACCGTTCTTACCAAAGAACACGACGGTGATGATGATGGGGACATTCCCACCAACTTCCGAAAAGCGATCTATGGAATTTCATTATCCTAACTTTCAAAATGATATGTGGCGCGTGTATGGCTTAGTATTCTTTGACGATAAGGAACACTTTAGAAAAGGTGAGGAAAAAGCCTTTGATGCGGATAAGATTAAAGCGTTCTTATCTGAAGCGGGGATTGCTTCCTGTCCTACTGTTTTGAAAGCTATACGCGAAAAGGGCAATGCATCGGATGCATTTCTTAAGGTTGTTGAACCTGTACCGCTTGCAGAGGTATTGGACCGAATTCCACACTGTAAACATATTGGTACCACAGGTGGTAAGGCTACAGAAATTTTGTTAAGCCTTTTGCCAGAAAAGGTTAAACTACCTAAAACAGGGGAGACAATTCCCTTTGTGTTTAACGGTCGTGAATTGACGTTAACACGATTGCCATCTACATCTCGTGCATATCCATTAAGCCTTGCCAAAAAGGCTGAAGCCTATAAAAATTTCTTTAAGGCTTGTGGATTACAAACGAAATAATCTTGATAAGTAAACTAATTTAATATGTATAAATAACACCTTTGTTGTTATATTGTATTTTTAATGATGCCATATAAACAGTCAAAGGTGTTTTTATTATCAAAAATTAATGTGAATTAGAAAAACGGATATAACTATATTATTATTGGTTATATATATCTTATTATAAATAAAATTAATGAGGTGTATAACATTTTAATTCTTGATTTTTAGAGTGAGAGGTTTATAATTAACCGTTGTTGCAAATGGTTGACAATAGTTTAAGAAAATGGAGTTGATATTATGGATAAGGCTAAAGAGGCCTTATGGACAAGATCCTTTGTCCTTGATACTTTGATTAATTTCTTAGTATTTTTGATTTATTATTTATTAATCGTTATTATTGCGGTAGTAGCAAAGGATAATCTTCATGCCACAGCAAGTCAAGCTGGCTTGGCCGTTGGTATTTATATTATTGGTACTGTTGTTGCTCGTTTGTTAGCTGGGCGGTTTATTAGTAGCTTAGGCTGTCGTAAGATGTTGTACTTAGGTTTGTTGATCTACTTAATTTCCACAGCCATGTACTTCTACACACCTAATTTATTGATGCTCGACAGTGTTCGTTTCTTAAATGGTTTTGCTTACGGTATTACATCTACAGCTACAAGTACAATCGTGGCAGCTATTATTCCTATGTCACGTCGTGGTGAAGGGATTAACTACTATGGTTTGTCTACATCTCTTGCCGCTGCAGTAGGTCCGTTTTTAGGTATTTTGATGCTTCATAGCCTTGGCTATGACTTTATCATCGCCTTCTGTGTTGCTCTTATCATCCTTTGTGGTATCGGTTCCGTTATCATGAAATTTAATGAACCTAAGCTTGATATTGATTCTGAAGAACATAAAGGTATTAAAATTTCCGACTATATTGAACCACGTATGAATTCTATTAGTCTTGTTTCTTTACTAGTAGGTTTTGCATACTCTGGTGTTATCGGTTTTATGGCCGCTTATACAAAAGATTTAAACCTTATCTTAGCAGGTACATTCTTCTTCGTTGTATATGCTGTAGTTATTACGATAACAAGACCATTACTTGGTATTGTATTTGATATGAAAGGGGAAAACTTCGTTCTTTACCCTTGCTTCATATCTTTAGCACTTGGTATTTTCTTGTTGTCCATCGCTCACTCTACATGGCTTATACTCTTATCTGCTGTGTTTGTTGGTCTTGGTTACGGTACATTTATGTCAAATGGTCAAGCAGTAACTGTTAAAATCGTTCCTGTTCACCGTATTGGTGTTGCCACATCTACATATTTCATTGCCTTAGATATGGGATTAGGTTTTGGTCCATACATTTTAGGTGCTATTAAAGAGGTTGTTGGTTATACAAGTATGTTCCATGTTACTGTTGTAGTAGCACTTCTTGCATTTGTTGCTTATTATTTCCTCTATGGCCGTTATGTAGGTACTGAAAAAGATCTTTCTTTGAAAGCTCGCGCTGAAGAAGAACAAATCAGAAATCATAAACGTAATGGAAAATTAGCATAACATTAGCTATATTTCTTACAATCACATGACAATAAAAAGGACTATACGAGATATCTCGTATAGTCCTTTTTATTGTTAAGGTATCTTAGTATTCCATTGTATTCTATACTACTAGTTTAGTATTTAAATATCCTTCAAATGCCATCTAGTAGTATAGGTGTATGAATTTACATCGTAATCTATTATTTCTCAATATTTACGATATTTACAATAACTTCTACGGCTTTTTTCATGTCATCAATACATGCGAATTCGTGACGACCATGTAGGTTTTCTACGCCAGTAAAGATATTAGGGGTAGGGATGCCCATGAAAGAAATTTTAGAACCATCTGTACCGCCACGGATAGGGTCGCAAATAGGAGTAATCCCTGCTTTTTCCATAGCTGCTTTAGCTACGTTGACACATTCCATGTTGTCTTTGATGATATCGTACATATTGTAATATTGATCTTTTACAGATACTTCACATACTTCGCGGCCATAGATTTCGTTTAATGTTTGACCAGCTTGTAAGAAGAATGCTTTTTTCGCTTCAAACAATTCTTTGTCATGATCGCGAATAATGTAGTTCATTTTACCAGTGTCTACTTGTGTTTCCATGCTCATAAGCATAAAGAAACCTTGACGACCACATGTGTGCTCAGGAACAGCAGCACCTGGTAATAGCGCATCGAATTGCATTGCTAATTTAGCACAGTTAATCATAATGCCTTTGGCAGTGCCTGTATGAACCGATACACCTTTGAGGGTTACTGTACCGCCTGCAGCATTGAATGTTTCGTATTCAAGTTGACCAAGGCTTTCACCATCAATCGTATAAGCAAAATCCACAGGGAATTGTTTTACATCAAAGTGATCGGCGCCAGTACCGATTTCTTCGTCTGGACCGAAAGCGCACATGATTTTACCATGCTTGATTTCTGGATGCGCAACGAGGTAGGCAAGGGCTTCCATGATTTCACAGATACCAGCCTTATCATCGCCGCCGAGAAGGGTGAGACCATCTGTGACAACTAAGGATTTATCGATGTAATTTTTTAGATTAGGGAAATCTGCACGACGTGTGTAGATTTGATGTTCCTCGTTAAGACAAATATCGCCGCCATCATAGTTTTCAACGATGCGAGGCTTAATATTTTCTGCGTTGTAGTCAGCTGTATCCATGTGAGCGATGAAGCCTATAGCAGGTGCTTTTTCATCTGTATTAGAATTTAATGTGCCAATGACAAAACCATTTTCACGGTTGTAAATAACTTCATCTAAACCGATTGCTTTTAAATCAGGAACGAGCACATTAGTAGCAAAGTCTACTTGAGTTTGAGTACTAGGAATTGTTGTACTTTCCTCGTTAGACCGTGTATTTATGCTTGTATAGCGTACAAAACGTTCGACCATTGATTCCATAATGAGCCTCCTCGTAAGTAA
>OIFU01000353.1_pt1 | contig 25186 bp, 25 predicted proteins | sample 1582141 | NCBI WGS metagenome assembly OIFU01 (sample SAMN07501047, study PRJEB24779) | human gut metagenome | isolation source: stool | host: human infant | place: USA: Pittsburgh, PA
CCTAAAGCCTTATCTATTTCTCCATCCTTTGCTGATAAAATAATTGCTGGCACATTACTCTTTTCTCTTATTCTTTTTATAAGCTCAATACCATCCATCTTTGGCATCATTATATCTAAGATAACTAAGGAATAATCCTTCCGCCTAAATTGAAATAGCCCCTCTTCACCATTAAAAGCAGTATCAACTATATACCCTTCCTTAGTTAAATAATTCTTAACCATTAAAGAAATCTCTTTTTCATCTTCAACTAACAAAATTCTCTTCATAAAAACCACCCCTCCTTTATATATTTTACCAAAAAGTGTAGCAACTTCATATTTAAAGTCAAATTAAGAAAAGAAATAGGAGGAGTTTAAATAAAAATATATATAATGTATATTTAAGTCCTAGAACATCTATTTTTAATCTTAAGTGATATAAAAGGCATAAAAGAGTGCCAGTTATAGCAGTAAGGGAAAACAAAGATGATTGATATGATCTTGTTGCTAGATTAATTGGAGAAGCCAAACAAAAATTATCTCTCTTTACTATTTCATCAATCTTCTTTAAATCATCTGTTATAGTGTATCTTAATATTCTATTAAAAATAGATAAGAAGGCAATATACTAGTTAAGATATAAGAGATTAATCTACTGTAGCATAGGTTATTAACATGTTGTGGCATATTTTTATATGTAAAATCTAACTAATTATAGATAAATATTCAACTATAGTTTTATAATGTTATAAGAGATGTGTTAAAAAGGAGATGTAGAAATGAATATTTTAATTTTAGGTGGCACTAGACTTTTTGGGAAAGTATTAGTTAGAAATTTAATTGAGCGTGGACATAATGTAACTATAGCTACAAGAGGTTTAACTCAAGATAGTTATGGAGATTTGGTAACTAGGATAATTATAGATAGAGAAAATAAAAAAAGTATTGAAAAAGCTTTAGAAGGAAAGTATTTTGATATTATATATGATAATTTATGTTATTCTCCTAATTCAGCAAGAGACTTATGTGATGTAATTGAGGATAAAACAGATAGATATATAATAATATCAAGTTCAGCTGTCTATAAATTTAATAAAAATATAAAAGAGGAAGAATTTAATCCATATATTTATAAAGTTATTTATGGAGATAGAAATGATTTTTCTTATGCAGAGGGAAAAAGACTATCAGAGGCAGTAGTATTTCAAAATTATAATATTAAAACTGTAGCTGTTAGGTTTCCAGTAGTACTTTCTAAAGATGATTATACAAAAAGACTTTATTCATATGTAGAAAATAATATATTAAACAAAAGTACAAATATTAATAATATTGATTCGAATTTAAGTTTTATTAGTGATAAAGAAGCAGGTGATTTCTTAGCTTGGTTAAGTAATGTTGATTATGTGGGTCCAATAAATGCTGCAAGTTATGGATCTATAACCATTAAAGAAATTATAGAATATATTGAAAAATCTACAGGTAAAAAAATGATAATAAGTAGTGATGGAATAAATGGAAAGTATAATGGAATCTTTGATTCTAATTTGGACATATCTAGAGTAGAAAGTCTAGGTTTTAAATTTAATAATATTAAAGAATATATATTCAATCTGCTTGAATACTATACAGATATATGTATTACAAAATTCTTTCAGTCATAAGAAAACCCAAATCTGATTTATATAAATTTTATCTTGACTAATTGTAAAATAAAACTGAACTAATAAAAAATCCATAGTAAATTATCCATGTTATGATATTGCTTTTGTAGAAGATTGGATGAAAACTCTTCCAAGAAGAATACTGAAATATAAAACTCCAGAAGAGTTATTTTTCACTAATATTTAGAACGATTTTTATCAACTTCAAGATAAATAATCATTTTATTACAAGTAGGACATACAAAGGCTTGATTTTGAATGATTTTCCATTTAAAATAGCTACCTCTTTTTAGGTATATATAGCTAGCTTTAGAATTAGGATCATCAGATTCCTAAGTATTTGCATAACGATCACCAATTAAGTTTCCAGCTATCATGGTATTAGAGCAATATGGACATTTCATAATATCACCTCCTATACTAAATTATTTTAAATATTAATTTTTGAGAAGTTTTTAAAAGTCATATTTCATTATTTAAAGAGATTTTTATCTTTGTAAAGTAGATATGCAAGAAATAGCCATAAGAATAGCCTTGGTATCAAAGTTGTCAAATCTCCAATAATTAACAAATAAGTACAATCTATTAAAACTAATAGATATATTATAAATACTCCTATTTTATTTTTTCTAAGGATTAAAATAAATGAGGCAAAAGATATTAATGATAGAATAAAATAACAAATAATTTCATTAAAGGTATAAGGAATTTTCTTTAATAGTAATGGATTTATAATTGGTGTTAATAACAAAAGTGACCCAATACCATTAGATAGAGTTGCAATAATTAATATTATGCTTAGTAATTTATTAAATTTTAAATTTTGATAGTTAAATAATTTACTCATAATAATCACTCCATTATTATACATATATAATATTATAGAAACGCAAGCTTTTAATTTTATAAAATTTAATGCCTTACAAATGGCATAAAACCGTTAAGATCTTTAACTTCGCAAAAATTGCATTTAGCGAAGTTAAAAGTGTTATATAGAAAAATATGGTATAATTTGTGTAGATTTATTTTTTAGTTATGGGGTTATTTAGGAAATTAATTATAGATGTACTGTACTTTACTGTACATATACGATAATTGATACAATAAAAGAGTACTGTGGGAAATAAACTACTAATATACACCTTTAATATAGTATAAGAGATAAAGTCCAAGGCTTACAGAGCTTTAGACTTTTTTATTCATTAAAGATATTTTTAACGAGGTCATAATCTAATTAGTAATGTTTTCAATAAAGTTTTTATATTGCTCTTCAGAATTGAAAAGATTATTTGGAATCAGAATAGGATATAGAGCTTTTACAAACTTTGGAGATTTTTTTGGTGATATTAAAATAAAAGTGATTTCATTTAATTTTACAATTTCTAGTATTGTTATATCAGGATTTTTTGTTAGTTTTATACTTTTTGTATTATTTGAATAATAATATGAAGTATCTATTTTTTCAATCATTTGTTCGCCACTAGAAATAATAGATTTTTTTAATCCATGTAACGATAGCTTTGGAAATAGAAAAAATGAAGTTATAGTTAAAATAGCCCAAGTTAAAAAAGGTTTAATATATGAATCCTTCCATAACATTTTTGTAGAAAGTAACAATAATAAATAGCAGACTACTAAAAGAATAAATAGATAGCAAATAAAATTAGTTTTATTTTTATTTACTAACTTCTTGATAGTTAAATTATTGTTTATAAAATTATCAATATCATTTAAATATAGTTTATCGCTTGAACTGTATTTATAAACCATAATGTCCCTCCTAGCAATAATAATTTATTACCAATATTATACACTGAATTTCAAAAAATAGTAATATATTTTTATTTCACATTTATATAAAATTAATCATGTATTACAAAAAACTAATGAATAGTAATAAAATCTTGTTATAATGAATTTTCCAATTATATTTTAATTAAGGGGGCTTACATTTTGAATAAAAAAATATTTATAACCTGTTCTCTAATTTTCATAATAATATTTTTATTTGTTATAAAAACTCTTATTTTTTATAATAAATCTCTAAATTATTATTTAAGTAACAATTTAACTACTATCAGTGCACAATGTGAATATATAGATTTAAACTTTCCTTCTGATAAACATATTGAACGTTCTAAGTTAGAATCTATATTTATGGCATTTCAGGATGTTATAAAAAACTATGGAGACTTATCAGAAATAGCATATAGAGCAAATGATGAAATATCCTTATCCTACCTTTCAACTCTTCAATCAAAGTTTAATTCAATTTTAAATGATAAACAAAATGTCTACTTATCAGAAGAAGAAATTAATACACTTAATGAAATACATGAGTTTTGTAGTAATTCTAAATTACAAATAGATGAATATACAAAAAAATATGATAATCTTGTTTTTAGAAATAGATGGATAAATTTAGTGAAGCAGACAACCACGAAAAATTAGAATAAATATCCACTCCACCTTTTTCATTATTCTAAATATGGTACCATCATTGCACAAACTTCCTCAAAACCTTTCTGAGTCAGTGTTCCTTTCACTGACTCTTTAAATTTTTCCTCATCCTTCTTATCCCTTTTATTACGTCCTCCTTTGTATTACAATTATAATAGTATAAAACTACTAAGGAGGATTTTATGAAGAACAAAGTTAACTTTCACACACATACATATAGATGTAAACATGCAGTTGGAAATGAAGAAGATTATGTAATTGAAGCTATAAATCAAAACCTTACTACCTTAGGTATGAGTGACCATGGACCATATCCTGATGATAGACTAGGTTTTAGAATGGAATATAAAGAACTTCCTGAATATATTTCTACAGTAGAAAAACTAAAAGAAAAATATAAAGACAAAATCAAATTATATTGTGGTCTAGAAATTGAATACGACCCAAATTCTTATGATTACTATAAATACTTATTAAATGAACTACATCTAGATTACTTAGCTTTAGGTCAACATGTATTTACTCATAAGGGGAATTTTTGCAACTCATTTGAATTAACTAGTACTGATGAATACATATCTTATGCTAATAGCATAGTTGAAGCATTTAGCACAGGATTCTTTAAATTTCTTTGCCATCCTGACTTAATATTTTTAAATGACTTTCCTTGGGATGATAATTGCGAAAAGGCATGTGATATTATAATCCAAGGTGCAAAGAAATATAACATGATCCTTGAGATTAATGGAAATGGTGTAAGACGTGGAATAAATGAATTCTGTGATGGAAAAAGGTATCATTATCCTCATGAAAACTTTTGGAAAAAGGTTAGTAAAAATAATTTAAGAGTAATTATAAATTCTGACTGCCATAATCCTAAAGACTTATGGGATGAAAATATGGATAAAGCCTACGAATTTGCAAATAAGTTAGATTTAAATATAGTATATGATATATTCTAATTAGAATTTATCTCACAAAAATCAATTCAACACCGCATTTTTACTATAACTTCTTAAGTTCTTAACTTTTTAAGAACTTAAGAAGCTATATTTTTTCATATAAAAAAAGCGTCGCAATAGAAAAACAAATTTTCTCTATTGCGGCAGCTCCATTGATTTTCTAATTTCTTTTAATTCATTGAGTAACTCAAAAAATCTTTCCAAATATTCCTCATATTCATTATGATCTAATATTTCATAATCATCTGATGCATATCTACGACTAAAATAAAAATCCTTTAATTCTCTGCAAAGTCCCTTATATTCTTTAAGCTTTGGAAAATCACTCAAATATAAAGTTTCTAATAATTTCACAAGATTATGTTCCCTATTTACCACTCCATACTTTTTAGTAATTATACCTTTTAAGTTTTTTTCTATACATTGTTGACAGTGTACTAACACTCCATCTTCTAACCCCTCTATATTCTTTGTATTATAAATAAATTTTTCATCTATATCTGCAAAATAAAACATATCTCTCTTTACCAATGTTACCATCTCCTTATATCTATTAAATCCTTAGTAATTGCTTGTTCAAATGATGGGCTTAATGATAATTCTAAAAATCTCCTTTTAGTATATAACTTTAAATCCACGTCTCTTTCTATTCCAAGCTCTTCTATCTTATCTTCCAAAAAATGTCTTAACTCTTTTAATTCTCTAATTGATTTATCTTCATCAATTAAAGCTAATATATCTATATCGCTATACTTAGAATACATTCCTTTCGAAATTGATCCAAAAAGATATATATCAGTAACCTTAAGGATTCCTAATATGCATTCTTTTATTTTTATTATTTCATTCTTTAAGCATATATCTAAATTATAATCCACATCAAATCTCATATTATCCTCCACTTATGACTCATAGCTATATTATATTATTTAACCTTATCTATTACAATAATACATATATTGAACTTCTCACCCCTTTCTTTATATTGTAAAATAATACTAATATACATTATTACTTAATCATTTTATTTCTCTATGCTATTGGAATGGTGGTATCATACTTCAGATCAGCCACTCATTATATTAAAAAGCATAAAACAGATCCTATCTATAAAGTTAAACTTAATTCTAATTTAACTACTTATTTCACAGTATCATTAACAATTATCACCTTAATTATTCTGATTAAAACTTCTATAGCTACTATTCTTTTTTTAATAATCATTTTAGATGGTATAAACGAAATTATTGAATACTATGTTAATAAATATCTATATTTCTTTGATAATGGTCTATTTATGCATGGTAAGTTCATTGAGTATTCATCAATAAAAAAAGTTAAAATATTAGATACCAAAAGAAAAACATTATTTAAATTACAAATAGAATTTGATAATACTACCCTATCAGAAAACATTAATCACTTATATAAAGATGAAGTAGCTAATTATCTTTCAAGAAATTTACCTGAGGTATTTAATTGCTTAAATACATGATAAAAAGACTAGAAAATGTTTTATATCCATTTTCTAGTCTTTTTTATTTGTAAATAACATTATTTAAGAATTTATATTTCAATTATAATAGTACTTTAAATTCATATCCCTTTAATTTTATAGACTCCTTAAGATCTATATTCTCTTCATTAAATACATCAAATGCTTTTCTATTTTTTAGTTCATCCATGAAAGGTATAACTATTTCCTCCTTTGAATTATTAATTATTACCGTTATATCTTCCTTTTTATATATCAAAACAGGAGTATTTTTTCCTGCTATCACCCACTTATTTTCTAGTGCTTTAAGCTGTGGATTTACTTTTCTCATATTTATTAATTTTTTAGTAAAATCTAACATATCCTTGTCTTGTTTTTCTTTATCCCAAGCCATACATCTTCTATGAAACTCTTGCCCATTACCTTGATTACCTTCCATGCCTATTTCTGTACCATAATAAATGCAAGGAGAACCAGCTTGAGTAAACATAAATAATAATGCTAACTTTACCTTCTCTTTACTACCTTTAGCTAATGTAAGAATTCTAGGAGTATCATGGCTATCTAAAAGATTAAACATCACTTCATTTACTTGCTTTGGATAGCTTACATTTACTTTATTAATCATGTATTTAAACTCTTCTCCATTAGCACAATCATAGCAAAAGAAGTCTTTAATCCCATCTCCTAATGGATAATTCATAACACCATTAAATTGATCCCCCATAAGCCAAGGTAAAGAATCATGCCATATCTCTCCTACTATATAACTGTTAGGATTTACTGCTAATATTCTTTCCTTAAACTTTCTCCAAAACACATGATCAATTTCATTACTTACATCTAATCTCCAACCATCAATATTCATTTCACCAGACCAGTACTCCCCAACCTTTAGTAAGTACTCAACAACATCTGGATTTTCTGTATTTAATTTTGGCATTTTAGGGGTTCTTCCAAAGGTTTCATAATTTAGGTTTCTACCATCTAATTTTTCTAGTGGCCTATCTACTGCTGGGAACTTATTTATATGAAACCAATCCTTAAATTTAGATTTTTCACCATTTTTAATTACATCCTGCCATTGAGGTGAAAAATATCCCATATGATTAAACACACCATCTAATAATATTTTCATATTTCTTTTATGCAACTCATCAACTAATTCTTTGAAAGTTTCTTTATCTCCTAAGGCTGGATCAATTTGGAAATAATCGATTGTTTCATATCTATGATTAGATGTTGCTTTAAAAATAGGACATAGATATAATCCTGTAATTCCCAAATCCTCTAAATAATCAAGTTTCTCTATTATTCCTCTTAAGTCCCCTCCCATGAAGTTTTTACCTGTTGGCTCTGTTCCCCAAGGCTCCACTCCTTCAGGATTTATAGATGGATCTCCATTATTAAATCTATCAGGAAATATTTGATACCAAATCATATCTTTTGCCCATTCTGGTGATTTAGGAACATCTATATTATTCAAATAAGGGAAACAAAAGAAATCAGAGACTTTGCTTAATATATAGATATCATCATTTTTTCCTAATTCATATATCTTCTTTTCAGTAAAAAGGATTTTTTCCTCTTTCCCTTCTAATATAAATGCATATCTCGACCTCTTTTTTTCTGGCTTATATTCTCCTATCCAATAATCAAAATACTCTGTTTCAACCTCTTTTTTCATAGGAAGAGTTTCAGCTTTCCATCCTGTACCTCCAGCACCTAAGTTACCACCATCTGCTCCCCCAACTTCCCATATATAAGGATCTCCAATTCTTAAATAAGCTTTTTTTACTTCTCCTTTTTTGGTCCTAATCCTTAAATGTAAGGTTTCACTATCATATCCATAAGAATAATTACTCTTTGGAAGATGAAAAATTCCTTCTCTTGTTATTCTGCCACACATTTTATCCTCTCCTTCTCTATCTAACAAATGATTTTTCTTCCCACTTTCTTGATTTCCACCTTAATGCCACTAAAACTCCTCTTATGATTTCATCTAATGCAAATCCTATCCATACTCCAATTAACCCAAGTCCTAGCCCTATACCTAAAACATAAGAAATTCCAACAGCAAAAGTCCACATTGAAAATATTGCTATATATACAGGAAACTTTACATCTCCAGTTGCTCTTAAACCATTAATACCTATAAGATTCGTTGTCCTTCCAAACTCAAGAAATATATTTACAAATAAAACCTGACTTCCTAAGGATAATATCTCTTCATTAGTTGTAAATATTGCCAATATATACTTTCCAACTATAGCAAGTAAAATACTCATACTAATTGTTACAATTAGAGATCTAGTAACACAGTATTTAAATAAGTTAAATGCTTTATCTTTTTCACCTTCACCAATAAGCCTTCCTATTAAAATACTTCCCCCTTGGGCAACCCCTTGTGCAAAAAGATAGGCTAAAAAAGCAATATTTCCAACATAAGTTTTTGTAGCCATACTGGCTATACCTATGGTATTTATTATGCTTGTTATAACTAATTGGCTTAAGTTATATGAAAGTTGTTCTCCTAATGTTGGAAGTCCTATTGAAACTATATTTTTTAAATGATTAACAGGAAATATTTTAAATAAATCCAATTTAAACTTATTCATAACCACCTTATAAACTCTATATCCTAAAAAAATACAAGCTATAACCTTACTTAATGTAGTTGATATAGCTGCACCTGCAATCCCTAGCTGTGGAAATCCAAAATTACCAAATATCAATATATAATTCCCTATTACATTTACTACATTCATTAATATAGTTATCTTCATACAGGTTTTTGTAAGTCCATATGCTCTTAATATTGCTGTAAATGTCATCATTATTGCTGCAACAAAACTTGCTCCACCAACAATCCCCATATAAGTATTACCCATAGAAATTAATTCACTTGGAGTGTTTAACAATTTAAACATAAACTCCCCACCAAGAATTATTACTATACTTAAAACTATACCAAGAACTCCATTTACTCCTATTGATAAGCCACAAATTTCAACTATATTTTTTTCATCCTTATTGGAGCCAAAGTATTGAGTTAATAAAATGGTTGTCCCAGATGTAATTACTACAAACATAAGGTTTACCATCCATATTATTTGGTTAGATACTCCAACTATTGCTACTGCTTCATCTGAATATTTACCAAGCATGAATATATCAATACTACCTAATAAATACATTAGTATAAGCTCTATCATTATTGGCCAAGTTATTGAAAGAAGCTTGCTTTTTATCTCTTTCATATAAATACCTCTCAAATTATTAAATTCACTTGAATTATAGCACCATACAACTTTATAGCTTTTATATTTTTTAGTTTTTTTGTATAATTTTTATATAATATATTAGGAGTGATGATATGGATAAGTTTATTGGAGATGACGATTTCTTTTATACTGACTTCTTTATTTTGATAAAGACAAATAACTTTCCTCAAATTTTAGAGAGATTAAAAAAGAAACATGAATATGAAAATTCAATAGATAAGGATATCTTAGAAAAAAAACATGACCTTATTATTTGGAATGCTTTTTTATCAAAGGAAGTAATTAAGGATAGGATAATAAAAACAGCTCTTCACGATATTTATAATAAATTTTATTTAGAAATACTAAAATGTACTTCACTAAAAGATTTGCAGGAGCTAGAAATAGAGATATTTAAACAATATATTACTAGAATTATATCTAATATGGAGGTTACAAATAGCTTAACTGTTAACCGTTCCTTAAGATATATACACATGCATATAGAAAACTACTTTTCCTTAAATAAAATGGCTAATGAACTTAACGTTTCTGCTTCATATATTAGTACATTATTCAAAAAAACTATGGGTATATCCATTAATGAATATGTACATGAAGTTAAGATAAATAGAGCTAAAATTCTCTTAAAAACCACCTCTAAAACTATGATTGAAATAGCTCAACAGCTTGGATATTCAGATTCAAGTCATTTTTCTAAGAAATTTAAAGAAAAGGAAGGGCTATCACCTATATCTTATAGAAATAATAATGGTTTTTAAGTTTCTATTTGTATCCCCCTAATCTTACAAATATTAAAATATTTTCTTAAGATTCCCTTATTTTTTGGAAAAATATTGATAAAATAAGATATAATATTTCATGACATCTTATTTTATGGAGGATAAATTATGAGCTTTAACTCTTATGAATTTTTAATTTTCTTTTTACCAATATCCTTAATTGGATATTATGGTTTACATAAGTTAAATAATAAGAAATCTCTTGTATTTTGGTTATGTCTAGCCTCCCTTTTCTTTTATGGAGCTAATAACCCAAAAGTTATTCTTATATTTTTCTTATCTATAATAACTAATTATATATTTACCAAAGTAATTTTATCTAAAAATAATACAAGCCTCACCAAAAGCTTCTTAATTTTAGGAATTACTTTAAACATATTATTTTTATGTTTCTTTAAATACTTTAACTTTAAAAATATTGTATTCCCGCTAGGAATAAGCTTTATTACATTCCAGCAAATATCATTACTTTATGATAGCTATAAAGGAAATGTTAATGATTTTTCATTTTTAAATTATCTATTTTACATAACATTTTTCCCTAAGGTTATTTCAGGCCCTTTAGTTAACTATAATTCATTAACTGAAGAGCTAGATAAAAGCAGTAAAAGTGAAGTAAATTATGCTAGTATTTCTAAAGGAATATTCCTATTTTCCATTGGATTATTTAAAAAGGTAATTATTGCAGATACAATTGCACTAATAGTTACTAATGGATTTGATCTAAGTTCAAATTTAAATTTTCTTGAGGGGTGGATTACAGCATTAAGCTATACTCTTCAAATATATTTTGACTTTAGCGGATATAGTGATATGGCAATAGGAATAGCTGCACTGTTCAATATAAATTTACCAATGAACTTTAATACTCCTTACAAATCTAGGTCTATAAAGGAATTTTGGCAGCGTTGGCATATAACTTTAGGTACCTTCTTTACTAGATATCTTTATATTCCTTTAGGAGGAAATAGAAAAGGACAAGCACGAACATACTTAAACTTATTTATTATCTTCTTAATAAGTGGAATATGGCATGGTACAGGCTTGGGATTTATTATATGGGGTATCTTACACGGAATTGCACGTGTAATTAATCAAATATTTATAGATAAAAAAATACATGTAAATAAATATTTATCTATATTTATTACATTTAACTTTGTAAATATTGCTTGGGTATTTTTTAGAGCAACTGATTTAAAGTCTGCATTTAAAGTTTTAAAAGCAATGTTTGACTTCTCATTTATCCCAGAAATACTTCCTTTATTTAAGGATAACTTTAAGGTTATAACTACAATATTAATAATTGCAGTCCTTCTAGTTACTTTAAGTAAGATAAATAAACTTAATAAGATTAACAATAAATTGATAATAAAAATATCTCTTTCCATATTAATTATATTATTTGGAGCAGATTTCTTTATAAATGGAAACTTTAATTTCTTAAAAGATGCTCTAGCAAACTTAGACTTTGGTTCTGATTTTGTTATGGCTCTAAAGATTGCAATTATAGGTTTTATACTTATATGTGTAGACTTTAAAAATATTATTTCAACTGAGGACTTTAATCCTACTTTTGTAAATTTAGTACTAGCTTCATTACTTACTTTCATTTCAACATTAAACTTTGATAAAGTTAGTGACTTTATTTACAAGAGCTTTTAGGAGGTGCAAAATGAATAAGCATAAAAAATGGTGTATAGGTTTTTTAGGTATAATGCTAGTAAGCTTATTTACAATGGGATTTGCAATATACTCTATAGACCCTTATCAAATATATAACTTTAACAATCCATCAAAAGAATTTATGGAATCCAGGTCTTTATATATTCAAAGATATCTAGCTGCTGGATTTGCAAAGAACTTGGATTATGAAACTATTTTAGTTGGAAGCTCTATGAGTGAAAACATGACTGTTAACAAAATGGATGAAGCTTTTGACACAAAATCAGCTAAGCTTTCTATCTCTGGAGGAACCCCTTATGAGATAAAAAATGTGTTAAAAAAAGCAATCTCTACTGGAAAAGTAAAAAATGCAATAGTTTGTGTAGATGGTTATATGTATAAGAATGAAATAGATTTTCATAGAACTCCATACCCTGAATACTTATATGATAACAATCCTTTTAATGACTTAAGATACCTTTTAAATCTTGTTATTTTTAAGGATGCAGTACAATTATATACTAATAATAAATCAACTCCTGAAGGGTTTGATATAAATAATCTTTATTTAGATAATCCTAATACAATCTATTCTTATGACAGAGTGTTAGATAGTTATGAGGTTCCAATTTATTCTGACATAAGAGATAATACTTTAGAGAATGATTTTAAGAGAATGTTAAGCTTCCCTAAAGACAATGAACACTATATCCTTATGCAAAAAAACTTTGAAGCTAACCTTCTTTCAATAATAAAGGATAATCCTGATGTAAACTTTAAGTTATACTACCCACCAAATTCAATCCTATATTGGAACAGAACAGTTGGTGGTGATCAGCACCTAAGATTATTAAGATTTAAGCAATATATGTATGAAACCCTTAGAGAATACCCTAATGTTGAAATATATGATTTCCAAGATGTAAAGCAAATAACTTTTAACCTTGAATATTACAAAGATAGTTCTCACTACTCAAAGGAAGTATGTGACAAACTAATTGAAAGAATGGCAACAAAGACTGATTTGCTTACAGATGATAACTATCTTCAAAAGATTGAAAATCTATCAAATCAATTGCAAAATGCTACATTAAAAGAAATAAGAGAATACTCTAAAAGGTAACTAAAGGTAAAAAAGAGAAATCCCATAGCGATTTCTCTTTTTAATCTTCTAAATAAAATTCACTAATAACTTCTTATTGTTTATTTAAGAAAAATATTAACCTGCCGACTCTAAGCATATGGTATAATTTTACTATAGCTGTGTGGGAGGTTTTTATAATGAAACTTATCTTTGCCTTACTTTTTATTCTACTAATTTTAATTCTTACTTACTATATTTATAAAAACTCATCAATTTATTATGCTAAAACAAATAAAGAATCACTTATATGTAAAGTAAGATGCTCCTCAAGGACTTCAATATTTTTCTTAGTATTTTCAGCAATAATAATCTTACTTCTAATAAATGAAATAATGAATTTCAGCACATTTAATTTTTATTATTTATTTGCTTTTATGTATTTACCACAATACATCCTATTTTTGCTATCTGATACCACTATATATTTTTTTAAGGATAGAATTATCTCAAGTAATACCACTATAAAACTTAGTGATATATATAAGATAGAAATTAAACCTACAAAAAGACCTAATAAGTTTTCCTTACTTATTACTCAAGGAAAATCAACCTATGTAGAAACTATTTATAGTAACGGAAGAGAAAAACTTATTGAAAGCTTAAAGCCTTTATTAAATGAAAATATAGAATTTATATATTAAGAGGCTGTCTTAAGACAGCCTCTTAACTTTCTCTATAACTTCATGATTTGTTATATTTAAAAATCTAATGAATTAACGAACTTTTCTTTTCTAATAAAATATTTTTCATATATATCTGGTCTTTTTATAACCTCATTTATTTCTTCTGCTAAAGCAAATAATCCATGTATTTTTTCTTTTCCTTCCTTTGAACACAAGACTATTCCAGATGCAATTTCATTTACTGGTAATGTAATAGCCGAACATCTACATATATTAGCTGATTTTACTAATGCTTTTCCTCCATTTTTAGTTATTTCTTTTGCCCCATTACCCAAAAAGCTCTTTTGAATTGTTTCATCATATCCATATAAATCTATAGGCCCCTCAAAATTAATGATAATATCACCAATATCATTACTAAAAATATTATTAATATCTTTAATGGAACTTTCCCTATTATATATATCCTGAAATCTATATTCCACTATAGTTAATTTATGATAGCTCTTTATTTTATTTAAAATATTAATAACTTTATTATAAATATCTTCCCCCTCTATTGTTTTACATGTATTCTTCTTAGATATAACAACCCTCACTTCTTTTAAAGAATATTCCTCTAGCGACATCAACTCATTAACTACACATTTAAGAGTAGGAAGATCTTTTGAAATCAATCCTATTCCTGGCTTAAAAGCAATGTTATCTGTTGAAACTCCTTTTTTACTTATTTCTAACCCTGCACCTTTTCCTAAGAATGAAAATAAGTTTAAACTTAGTGCTGGTGCTAAAACAGATCCTCCTCCATCTGTTCCTATGCCAAAATCATTTATCCCTTTAAAAACATTTATTGCAGTTCCTGAAGAAGATCCTGTCATTGCTCTATAAGTTAATGGATTTATTAACTCTGTATCTATACTTCTTCCTAAATGAGACATCCTATCTATAGTTGTCCATAAAAACTTTTTATTATTTCTAATGTTATCTATTAAGCTTCTAGGAATATCCCCTGTGTTTTTAACTCCAAAAGTTAAATATTCTTCATCTTTCTCTTTAACTTCTTCTAAAATATTAGGATTAATTTCCATTACAGATTTATTTAAATTATCTTTAGCTAAAACGATAGCTTTATCAATCTTTCTCATAAGGCCTCCTATAAAATAATCTCAGTAAAAATTTACTGAGATTATCTATTCTATATTATTTTACTCAAAAAACTAGTTCCATTTTCAGGTGAAGCAACATTAAAATATTCTGCAACAGTAGCACCTACATCAGAAAGAGTTTCTCTTTCTCCTATATTTACACCTGTTTTTATATTCTTCCCTGTTATCATTAATGGGACCATCTCTCTAGTATGTTTTGAATGTCCTATTGTAGGATCATTCCCATGATCAGCCATAACTATAAGAATATCTTCTTCTTTTAAAGTATTAATAAGTTCTCCTATAAGACTATCTGCAATCTTTAGTTTTTCTGCATATCTATCTACATTTTCACTATGTCCAGCTAGATCTGTTTCTTGCACATTACAACAAATAAACCCATTATTTATCTCTTTAGCTATTTCAATAGTTCTTTCTAGAACAGATTTAGTATCTACCATTGAAATACTTCTTCCTCTTTCATTGATAACTACATCTGCAACTTTTCCAAGTAAATATACAGGTATATTATTTTCAGATAAAATAGTAGTTACTTGTGTTTGAGGATCTACACCATATCCCAAATGAATACACTCATATCCATCATCATACACACCTGACTTTGGCGCATTCACTCCAATAAATCCACCATCTTTTTCTTCAATAGCATTTAATATATTATCTAAAGTAATTCCTTTGCCTCCAAAAGTAATAACTCTTGGAACTTTTACAACTTCTCTAACTAATTTTCCTATTTTTAAAACTTCTTTAAAAGGTATTATATCCAATGCTGATGTAATATTTATAGCCTGTCCTAAATCGCACTCTATATTATCTGCCACAGTTAAGGCTTCTTCTACAATTAATAATTTCTCACTAAATCCTTCTGAGTATCTTACCTTGTATCCTGCTTTCACCAATACTTTATATATTTCATCAATCTTAACCTTTAAAGGTTCAGTAAATGGCTTTTTAGGTCTTGTACCCATTATTTCCTGATGTCCAAAGAATGTATCAGCACCAAAATGAGTTAACTTCCCTTTTCCCCATGTTGCAGTATTACTGAACTTCATACCATTCACTTCTTTGGATAATACATTCATTAATCCTATTTTTTCTAGATTGTTGAGTATTAAATCTTTTCTCTGTTCTAAAATATGTAAACATGTATTAGAACCAATGTCTGTAGGTCTACACTTGCTTACATCATCCATTTCACCAATTCCAAATCCATCTAACACAACAACTATAAACTTTTTCATACTATCACTTCCAAAACTATTTAATTTCCATACCTAGTGAATTGTACAATCCAACTACCTCAGGTTTATTAGTTGAAATTCCTTTCACGACCGCTACATTGCTTCTAGTAACAAATATTTGACTTCTAAAAGCCATAATAACTGTATCTCCAACTTTTGAATTTTCACTTAGTTCAAAATGATAATCTATACTTTCATCTGTTGGTGGAATCACCTTAACCTTCTTAGAATCCTCTAATGACTTTCCTACTAAAGCTTTTTCTACATGTGATCTTCTATAGTGTCCTCCACCATAACAATAAGACTTTTCTTGTAAATTATGCGATACTTCCGATACATAAATTAAAGCTGGGATTTCTGCTGTATTATTATATTTATGGAAAGGAGTTGTACCAGTTAACCCATGCCCTGGCTCTCCATGAGTACCTCCATTTTCACTTATTAGCTTAACGCTTTCTGTGCATGTAGCTGAAGGCATATTTAATTGATCAATTTTCAAATCAAATTTTTCTTCAAGTATTTCTTTTGCTTTTTTAATAGTTTTTATATTATTTGTTGCCTCAATTTTATTTTCTGATTCTTTATATAAAAAACATGGAAAAGATGCTATTCCAGCTATCCTTACATTTTTTAAACTAATTAGTTCACTAACCTTCTCCTCTAACTCACTCAAGAAAAAACCACCATACTGTCCTGAATAAAGGCTATCATTTTCATCTAATACTCTTAGCATTATCTTCTGAGTTATGCCTAGCTCCTTACAAACTAGGTCTATTTGTTTTGCTTTCTCTATAGAATAAACTGTTATATAATCTGGTTTACTTGAAACTATCTTTTTTAATAATGAAGTTGGAATTTGAACAAGATGTCCAACATGACCTATCTTTATTCCATTATTTATCATAACTTCTGCTTCTCTAAAATCTACTACAACTGCACCTTCATAACCCAATTTCATAAGTTCCTTACATACTAAAGGATTTCTACCAATTTGTTTAGACATGAAATATAATTTAACATTATACTTATCAGCTTCTTCTTTAATTCTTCTTGCATTCTCAATAGTTCTATCTAAATCAATTACATAAGTATCAGGCTCAATTACACCTTTTTTATGGAGTTCAAAGGCTACATTTATTAATTCTTTATTTTTTTCGACCGTCTTTTCTAGAAACACCTTACTCCCTCCTTTTATGCTTCATTCATTGCTTCTTTAATTGCACTATTTAATATTCTAATTATAGTATCTGCTCCACTTCTCATCGGATTAATTCTTATCATTCTCTTTTCTAATGTTGGATCAGCAGCTCTAAATGTTCCTGAAACTCTATACATCATTGGAGCAAACTCATACTTAGATTCAGATCCTACTGGATGAGATGCAGCACCATATTTAGGTGTTATTTCAAGAACCTTTTCTGCTATATTTTCTTTTAGTTCAACAATTAATACTTTTGATTGAGCATTAACTAAAAATGCATCCTTTATTTCAGGTATTTCACCTGCTTTCAATCTTTCAACTAATTCCTCATTAACTTGTGACTGTATTGCTAATGACACAGGTGCATACACTAAACCTCTTAAAGCTTCCATTGCTTCAAATCCTTGAACTTGACTTCCACCAGAATAATTTAATGAATATACTTTATCAATAAGTTCTTTCTTTCCGATAAGTACACCAACACCTTCTGGTCCTAATATTTTGAAACATGAAAAACTTCCAAGATCTGCTCCACATTGATTTCCTATCTTCTTAATCTTTAATGCAGCATAATTATCATCAGTTATAATTCTTATATTTGGATTTTCATTTTTTATAGTATGAATTACCTCTTGTAATTCATAACAATCCTCTATCTGCTGCCTTGTATTTTGCACTAATGCCCCCTTTATGTCAGGATTCTCATTTATAACTCTTTTTATATCATTAATGTTATTAAAGTTAGCTTTTACAACCTTAAGACCCATAGTTTCTATTGTTACTTTTGACGTAGGATATATTGGTGCTTCATGTACTAAAATCTTTTCTCCAGACTTCATAAAACTTATAAGGCCCCATCTTATTGCACCTGTCCCTGCACCTCTTACCAAAATTGATGCCTCTGCATCAAATACGTCTGCAAATACTTTTTCAACCTTTTGTGTATAAGTTGGCTTATTTAAGCCTTTTACTACACCTAAATCTCCTAGGGCAAGAACTTCTCTTCCATCAAAATATTTTGTTACTGTATCTATAATTTTAAATTGTAATTCCATAGCTTCTTGTAATGAAATTGAGTTTAACGGAAATGTCTTCATACCTCTTCCCCCTACTATAATTGATAAATTCTTTTTATATTATTAACTAACATATTTTCAATATATTTATCTTTGATTTCTGATTTAAGTAACATTGGTACAAATGTATCTATCAAATATGAATAACCTATTCCACCATTTTCTTTAAAATGAGATTTTCTAGTTATATCAACAGACATAACTATTTGATTTGAATAACCTGATAAACATAATTCTCTTAACCATTTAACTCTATTTTCATCTGGTTGATAATTATTTTTACCAATAGTATCAAATGCTATATTTACACCTTTATCTAAAAGAGATTTCATATATTCTAAATCCCCACTCAAGTCAATATGACTTAAAATCACTTTATTTAAATCAACATTATATTTCTTAAATACATCAACTTGTTCATGTCCTAACTTTCCCAATGTTGTATGAGTTACTATTGGACATCCTGTTTCAATATGAGCCCTACATCCTGCATTTAGAACCTTATGCTCCATATCTTCAATTCTATTTAAACTTGTTCCTATCTCACCAATAACCGAAGCCTTAATCCCTGTATCTTCTATCCCATATAATATTTCATTAATCATAATTTTAGATAATTCTACTTCATCTAGATTGTAAACCTCTTGTGGCAAAAATGGTTCTTTATAATATCCCGTTGCACTTAATATCTTAATCCCACTTTCTTTACTTACTTCATTTACATATTGTAAATCTCTACCCATACCTCTATTAGTCATGTCAATTATTGTTGATACTCCTTTAGAAACTAAATTTCTAAACTCTTCAATCGTTTGCTCCTTATTATCTAAATGACAATCTTTATCTTTTTTTATTCCTGACAAATCTATAGTAGTATGTTCATGAGCATAAATTATTTCTTTATTTATATTCATAAATATCCATCCTAACTAATAATAATTTATTGATACTTATGGGTGAAATCCAATCATAGATTAGATTCCACCCAATTACTTTATCAAAATATCAAAACATAATCTTTTACTTTATAATTGTTAAATTTAAGCTGGTATTTGATATAATCCTATTAAATATAAAATATTAATTAATATACCTACTCCAATTGCTCCAACTGGTCCAACAGCCATATCTACTATTGGCTTCTTTGAAGTCTTATTTAAAACATATAAGCCTACTACCATAAATAATCCAAATCCTGGAGCCATAGCTTGAGCAGCCATCATTCCTCCAACAAGTAATGCTACTTCTAACACCTTACTCATTGCTGTTCTTATATTATCACCACATTTTCTTACACCTGGGAACTTGTCCATTAGCTTAGCTAATACATCTAATAATAAAATCTCAATAGCCATTACTGCTGCTCCAGCTATAAATGCAATTAAAGGATTAGATATTAATAATCCAACAACAAATACAAACGTCATACCTGCTGGTGCATATACACCTGTTGAAATAGCTGTTGTAGCTACTAGTGGAATAAACCCTATACCTCTAGCAAATGCTGTCATAGCAGCTTCAACATTTTTACCTTCAGCTAAAAGATTTAAACTTATAGGATCTCCTGCTAACAAACAAAGACTTGTAGCTGCTGAAATTAATCCTCCCATTACTGCTAATATAGGTAAATTCTTTTTTATTCTCTTTACTCTTTCTGCAAATATTGCTGTTAAATCTACTTTGGTTGCGTTTTCATCTGGCTTTTCTTTCATTGCAAAAGCTATCATAATAATCATACCTGCAAGTAATGCCATACCTTCTTGATCTAGCTTAATTGTGTTTTCTCCAATTTTAAATGTTCCATACATAACTGTAATTTGTCTAACTAATAATGCTATAATTCCTGTAATTAATCCTTTTTTATATCCAAATTGATATGCTACAACTAGTGCTGGAAAAACCGCAAAAGCCACTGTAATCGGAGTTCCAACCATTTTTAATGGTTCTAAGAAATTTACTGGTAATTTAGCAAATAAATCTACAACAAATTGAAGTCCATAAACGATACCTATTCCATATATAGCCCCAACAACTCCTGATAATACAATTCCCTTCTTTCCACTAGGACAGAAAGTTCCAATGATATCTGTACCAAGTAATATACTATGCACTAAAATAATTGATGCTGCTATTGATACAGGAATACCAAAACCTATAACAAGTCCAAAACTAATTGCAAAAGAAGTTGCTGCTAAGGCTTTTCTATTCATTCTACCTTCTAAAAATTCTGGAACAATTGCTCTAAAACCATCGTTAAAAACTGCTATTCCTTGGTTAACTAAAATTGCTGATAATGCACCTAGAAGTGCTATTACTAAATATTGCATTAATATCTCTCCTTATCTAATTAGTTCTTAAATATTTCTATAAAGCTCTATCTTAATTTAATAACATTAACTATTTTTTTAATAATTTAAATATAACTCCTAAAGAACTTATTGCTCCAACCACTAGCATTCCTATATTACCAGCACTATCTCCAGTTTTTACAGGTTGGCTACTTTCAATCTTATCATTATCATTTTCTGACTCATTTTTATCAGTTTCATCTTTATCAGACGGATTTGTAGCAGAATTCTTTTCTATAACAAATTTAATTTCTTTTACAGTTTCCTTACCATATCTACCTTGAGCTTTAACCAATAATGTATGCTCTCCAACTTCTGATATCTCTTCATTTTTATATTCTTTTCCATCAAGTAATACTTCTAACAAAGTATCATTTTCTCCAACTGCTATTTCTGCTTTTACTGATTTAGAATAAACTTTTCCATTCTCAACTCCAGTAATATTTATTTCTGGCATTATAGATTCATATACGATATTACATAACTCTCTACTAAATTTAAAAGTACTAGGATAACTACCTGACTCATTCACTCCATTATTTTGTTTGTTAGTTAACGAAATAATCTGTAAGTCATTTTCTTTATCAAATATTACTTGTGTACCTGAAAATCCTGTATGGCCAAATACATTATCGTTAGCATATTTACCCATGTAGCCGCTATTTTCTCCACCTCTATTTATTTCCCAACCATATCCATGACCAAATTTACTTTGGATTGATGTAAACTCATCTACTGTTGCTTGATCATATAATGTTACTCCATTGTATGTTCCACCATTTAATATAAGTTGCCCTAATTTAGATAAGTCACTAGCTGTAGAAAAAACTCCTGCATGACCAGCTACACCTTTATTTGCATACCATGCATTACCATCATTAACTTCACCAATTAATGTATAATCTCTCCATCCTTTGAAGTCTTCTGCTTCTTCTTCACATACATATCCAAAATTATCATCGTCAACCATCTTATATTCGTATGGATTTCCCCATGAAGTTGCTGCTATTCTATCCTTTAATGAAGCATTTTTATTTAAAGGTACATACATTGTGTCATCCATTCCTAAAGGCTTATATATTTCATTTTCTACATATTCATCTAGCTTTTCACCTGCTACTGCTTCAACAATAAAACCTAAAGTCATAAAACTAAAATCACTATATTTTCTATCTGTTCCAGTTTCGTATTCAAGTGGTAAGTCACATATAAATTTTAATTCTTCTTCCGGAGTAGATGCATAATAAAAAGTTGGTTTCCATGGTGTTAATCCAGATGTATGAGTAAGTAAATCTTTTATTTTCACATTCTCTTTACCATTTTTCCCAAACTCAGGAATGTGCTTTATAACCTTATCATTGACATCTAACTTTCCCTCATATGATAGTTTCATTATTGCTTGTGTTGTAGCCATTACCTTTGTTACTGATGCTAAATCATATATAGTTTCTACAGATGTCTTTCTTGGCTTTTCTAATTCTTTTCCCATATCATATTTTTGAGAACCTCCAAAAGCCTTTTCATATACTATCTTCCCATCTTTAGCAACTAAAACTACTCCCCCTGGGAAAGTTCCATTTTTAATATTCTCATTTACTAAATCGTCAATTTTACTTAAATCATTCTTATCAATATTAACTATACTAGCATTATCTTTTTGCATATAATTGATACTATAAGTACTATTTACCTCCTTTGCATTTGCAATTACAGGACTAGCTATCGATATTGATTGACCAAATAAAACTGCTCCTACCAATATTTTTACAACAAGCTTTCTTTTCATAACTATACATCCCCTTTTATAATTTAATACTAACTTATAGTAAGTATTTTAAAATTATTGGAACTACTTCCTCAGCATGTTGAGCTGTAAAACCGTACGCTTTTTTACCTGCTTCAACTTCTGCCTTTATTTCCTCCTCACTTTTAATATGTCCAGGCATTGATATTGTTGCACATTCTCCCATTCCTAGTAGCGCTATTGCCATAGCTAATGCACCACCTCCACCAGTGTTGCATGCACCAAGATATATATCAGCCATACCTGTTTTTATTGCCATAGCTGCCTCTATATCACTCTTGATTTCAATCGTTGCTCTATCTCCTGCTACCTTTGCTGTTATATCAGCCACTTTTTGCTTGTCTATTTGTCCACCAATAACTATTCTTTTCATGAAATTCTCCTCCTAAATCTTATTTATTTAATAGAGTGCAAATATGCATCTCAATAAAATCTCTTTCTTGTCTTGGTAACTCTCCTAATATTTCCTCTAAATAATTTGTAACCTCCACAGCCCTTTTATAATTAATATCAGACTTTACTTGTTCAAATATAAATTCATCTATATTTTCAACTAATTTGTTTTGCTCTATTCTAGTTAATGCTGAAGATAAATGAGTTATAAACATTGCTCCATTTTCTTCCTTTAATTCAATTCCTAGTTTTTCTTTAAAAAATGCTATTACCTTAAGTATTTGGTTATAAGTTTTTTCTGTAATTTGACCTGCATCCCTAAGAATGTTTAATCTTATTGTTAAATCCATCTTTCCACCTCAATGTACAAAATTTTGTATATTAACTTAAAATCAAGCCTAATAATTAGGCATGATTAAACCTTCTAATACTTCTCTTTGATATCTTAAAACTTCTTTTCTATCTAAATTTTTAGAGAATAACTTTGGTAATATTGCGTTCTTCTTTGATGTAATAATTACTGCTTCTGTATCTGATATTCCCAAATTCTCTCTTCCAAGCTTTAATACCTTTACTTCATCGCCATCAATATCATCTTTATTCCATATTGCCGCATCTACTTCTTTGTTCTTTATGGCATTTTTAAGAGAACTGTAAGACATATCAACATACTCTACATTAAAATCATTAAAATATGATAACGTTAGTGATGATTGGTCTATTGAAGACCTATCTATACCAACCTTCATATTATTTCTTATAACACCATCATTATCATTTCTTACAACAAGAACATGCTCATTTACGTAAGAATAATCGCCAAATGCTGCCACTATTTCTATAGGTTCATTATTTTTTAAATAATAATCTGCTGTTAATCTTGAAGTAACTGCAAAATCATATCTTCCATCTAACAAGGCTTTTAATCTATGATTTGCCCCCCTCATAAAGGCTAAATTTACTGATAGGTGTCTATCGTTTAATGTATTGAATATCCCTGTAGCTAAACCTTCATATCTTTTTGAGTATGGTAATGGCATAACTCCAACTAATGAATTTATCCCTGCTACTTCTAATAATTTCAGATAATCTATATAAGTAATAAATGTACCTAAATGTCCTCTAGATTCTAACTTTATTGCACCATAATCCTGTAATAACTTAAGAGAACTTTGAACTGTACCTCTTGCAGTTTCATACTTTTCAGATAAAAATGCAACTGTTGGAATTCTATCATCTACATCCAGTTGAATAAATTCATTTGAAAGGTTTGCTGACATGATACCAATCTTCTGCATCAATTTACTTTTAATCTCCATATTTCTCCCTTTCAATATACATTATTTTGTATATTCATAATATAGCATATCGTGTTTTCGTTTTCAACACTTTTTTAATAATTTTTCAAATTTTATTTTTATTACTACTTAGTACCATTTTGTATTTAAAATGTTAAAAAGGGAAATTGTTATACAATCTCCCTTTTAATCTTCAATTTTATAAACAACATTTATCCCTAAAATTACAAGTTTATTTCTTATCCTATTTAAATATGCTTCACATTTTGGTGTAATTCCATTTTTGAAATTAATTAATATTTCTATTCTCTTTCCTTCTGCATTGGGATAATTCTTATATAACTCTCCATTATCAATAAACTCTAAGTATGAATTAATTTTATCCTGTAAAATAGTTAAATGTTGATATTCATCTCTCCATGATGAATCATCATTTATTGTTAAAATGACATTTCCAAATTTATTATCTATACCTATACTATCAATCTTTTCTCTATCAACTATACTCATTACTTTCCTTCCTTTAATTCTAGTAATATATTAATAATATATTTAAAGATTCTTAAGATGTGTATGTTTAAACATATACTTTCATAAAA
>OIFU01000356.1_pt1 | contig 24706 bp, 44 predicted proteins | sample 1582141 | NCBI WGS metagenome assembly OIFU01 (sample SAMN07501047, study PRJEB24779) | human gut metagenome | isolation source: stool | host: human infant | place: USA: Pittsburgh, PA
CACATCATATTTATCAAACAATTGCAAATATGATGTGTTTTATAATTATGTCAAAATTCTTAACTTAATGACATTGGGGTTTTATCCCTCTTTTTTTACGCGCATCGCTCAGACGGCTCCTCTTCTTCATCTGTGACAACTGTCTCTAAATAATTTCTTAATGATCGATAAAGTTCCTTTACAAACTTTGCACAATCTCTTACTGAATTCTGATCCAGCCGTCTTGTTAAAAATGGCTGGCCGGTCATAGTCTTACAGCGGTTGTTAAGCCATAATGCCTTTTTAATCAAATAATAAAGCTTCAGCTCCATTTTTTCCTGCAATTTTTCATAGTCGTCAGCAGATGAAAAAGCATCTGAATGATTTTCCATGCCCTGCTTAGTATAATACTCAGCGAGCATACAAATATACTTGCCAGAATCCTTACAAATCTCAGAAAACTCCACTAAAACAGTTGTTTTGTTTCCGTAGCGATCTTTAGAAATTTCCTCGTTTGCATATGTTCCTAAAAAGTTAATCATAATGTTTGTATCAATCATATTTTTCTCCTTTTCATAAATAATCTCCAATAATTCGTTTAATAACAATTATTGAATAACTAAGATACGTTTTTAGTCATCCCAGTCATCGTAAACATCATCCCAGTCATCAAGCCAATAATCATCGCAATAATCATCCTTAGCAGCATCATAACAATCATCTTCAGAATCATCCTTCCAAACAGTTGGATAATCATCGTGCTTATAATATGCTCGATTGGTAGGCATAAGGTCTTCATAATCATCACAATGCCTATTGCACTCGTAGCAGGAAGTGCATTCTTCACAATAACAACGCGGTTTTCCAAGCTCACCCTCATCTGCCCACAGATCTTCCATTCCAGACATATACTCTTTCATTTTAAGATCCATGGAATCCATTTTTCTTCTGTCAGATTCTGTGTAAATCTTTTTAAACACAAGATGACCATTGTGTTTTCCATTAAATGCGCATAACGGACAAGAACAATGAATTTTGTTTTTGCTATACTGATGAAGATTGTTATACATCAGCGCACCGTTTTTACCCACATTAACCTGCTTATCGATGTTCATTTTTCTAACCGCTTTAAAATGATCTTTTCTTCGACGCATTCTTCTTTTTGCTTTTTCCTGTTTTCTCTTAGAAATTGCATCGTATTCAAGTTTCATTGCTTCATTTACAGCGTTTAACTCATCGTATTCGACATTTGACTTATTGCCTGTATTAACCTTTGTGGCACAAAATGCCTTTTCTGCTTCATTAACTTTTGCATTAACCATCTGAGCTTTTCTCATTTTATTATCCTCCATTTTTCATAAATATTTGAGTTTTTGTGAACTCGTTTCAAATTCATATTTAATATGTCAGAAAATAAAAATATTAGGAAAAGGGTAAAATAAATAAGCAGCCAGGGGAATATTCTCCTGACTAATAAATAAGACAGACGCATTTGTTTGCGTCTGCCTTAATATTCTTTGTTTTGTTGTACTAAAAAAGCAGATACCGTTTTGATATCTGCCTTACTACTTATAATGTGTATATTGGAATATTTTCTAACATTTTTTCTTCGCAATCCAATAACTGTGTTCCTGACACATTTCTATCATTTGTCTGTTCTCTAACAAGTTGCAATGCTGCATATCCTGTATCAAATATATCGCAATTATCAGATACTTTCACATAAGCAACCACTCCCAAAGATGATTTTAAAATTTTCCATATTTTCATTTGCATCATGCCTACTTTCTCTTATAATTCATTATAGCACACAGATTTGATTTTGAAATTACAATTTTCTTTGTTTAGATATATTCGACATTATCTGTGTTCGTATTTCTAATTTTACCTTCTAATATATAATCAGACTTCTCTCTGCCACTCTTACAGTTTCTGTAATAATTCAGCAACATTACAAGATCGCCATCAGGAATATTGTAACTATATTCAATACCTCCCTTACTGTCACAATGAATAATTTCTATACCTTGTGATTTATTCTCTAATACAATCTTACATCCATTGTTTACTTCAATTTCTCTCATACTAAATCTCCTATACCCATGCTGGCGTTACTTTAGTTTCTGGTAAACTTTCCAGCCACTCAATTACGTCCTGTGGTACTTCTTCCATCTTCCAAGCAGTTCCGTATTTATAACCGCACACTGGGCATTCTCTACCAATAAAACCAAGTTTGTGATCTTTATAAGAAATCCAACCTCTTGTTTTATATTCTGTATTTGAATATCCTAAACAATCTTTCTCTTTGAATTCGTATGCATCTCCATAAGTAACTTCTTCGCTATCATAAACATCAATAGAATATTCCATATTTGCATATGCGGTTTCCTCTTTTGTTGGATAAAACGGTTCTCCATTTTTCAAACATTCCAATGCTCTTTTCTTTGCGTTATCTTTTTTCTGACAAGCTTCTTTCGTTAAAGTCCATTTCTCAATTTTAACTTTATCCTGAGTGTGCTCTGTCCATCCAAGTTCTCTCATGTGTTCACAATAAGGACGCATATCATTCAAATGCCATCTATCCCAAATATCACATAATTTGTTAAGCATTTCCGTTGTCCACTCATCTGTTGGTGAACCATTTCTGATTTCATCAACACACTGACCAGCAGAACCAAGGCAATCTCCGTTTAATAATGGCGCAACTACACCACACATACTTAATTTTGAATCTTTATATTCAATTCTCACAAATGCATTTCTATATACTTCGTTCCCTGTTCTTGTGTAAACCTTACATTTACATGGGTTAATAATTTTATCCATAATTACGCCTCCTTATTTTCTTTCAACATACTGTCGATACACAACATTAAATTTTCTTCCATAATAGTCATTTCACACAAGTGATTTTCTTTAACAACTTTAATATCTTCAAAATGTTCTTCTCTTGTCATATTTTTCCTCCGTTTTTCATAAATATTTGAGTTTTTGTGAACTCGTTTTAAATTCATATTCAATATGTCAGAAAATAAAAATATTAAGGAAAGAACAAAATAAATAAGCGGCCAGGGGAATATTCTCCTGACCGCTTTTGCGTTTTGCATTATTTTGTTTATTTTACACTAATTTCATTTCTACTTTTCTTACTTTCGCCCCCATAAATTCTTTTGTAAACATTTCAGTAACGTATCTACTTTTTAAGAAATTATTTGCAAGCTCTTCATGGTCATATTTTTCACAAACTTCAAAGTTATTAACAAAATCTGGATAGCCACCAGTCCAGTTATCTATTTTAAAGAATTTTCCTTCTTTATTTTGGATCACATAATATATCTTTTCTGTCATATTGTTCCCTTTCTGCTTTTGAAATATAATAGTTTTAATGACTCATAAAGCGCCCCTTAATTTCCATGAAAGAAACTTCTACTTCGTAATCAAATTGTTTACTCAATATTTCTTTTAATCTGTTTACGCCTTCGCCTCCCCGTCCAATCCAAATGCCCGGTCTGTTAGTAAAGATAGTAAGTTCTCTGTTAATATTTTCATATTTATAAAAAAAAATTATCGTTAATATTTCTTTCTGTGAGATACTGTCGTAAAGGTTTTTCCTGTATCTCCCTGATTTCTTCAAGAATATTTCCTCTGATTTCTTGCCAATCCATATATTTTCTTCCTTTCTTCATTTGTTTGCTAGAGAGCATCCATTTCCTCTAATTTTTTCTAAATCTCAGTTTATTTCTGATACTTCATACATCACTGGCAATGCTGTGAGAGGATATTTTACAATATCATCCACATATGGAAAATAATTTCCGACACAATTTTGCCTATTATATCTATTCTTTGTCACTTTAACTGTCATATAGAATTCATCAATATCAGTTACTAATACTATTCGTTCAGTATTAGTAATTATCGTAAATTCTTTATTCATGTATTTTTCTCTCAAGCTATTGATATTCATATTTTTATCTCCATTTCCCTAGTAAATACGAATTTAGTGCCAACTTTTGCAAGTAGAATTTCTGTCAACCAATCCTTCCACTTCTGTGCAATATCCTTCATAAGTTGTGCAAGGATTATATGCGCTACATCCGTCACAACGTTTATGCTTTCGTTTCGAATCACTTATAATATGATACATATTCGGTTCTACATATTTCTCTTTAATGTCTTCCCATTGTTTTTGAGTTACTTTTAAATAAACATTTACAATCATTTTCTCTTCGTTCCTTTCTAAAGAAATCTTAGATTTATCAGAACTCGATAGTCGCATCTTCTGAAATATAATCACACATGTACCCTTCAGATTCCAAATGTTCACATGCTACATCAATAATGCTATCAGTATCATATTCTCCATCATTTTCCTTCTTGTATTTTTCAATAGCATCTTTCGTTCTCTGAATAATTCCATTCGTTAATTCCTGTTTGCCTTCAACCTGAATCATAGATTCCACATTTGTGCCACAGCCATCAACATCTACATCAATAAATTTAATAATCTGTTTCATAAAAATTTCCTCCATTCTTCTAATGAAATACGAATTTCTTAGTTGTGTAATTTTTCTTTTACATAATTAAACGGTCTACTTTTATATGCTGCTTTCCATTTCTGTATTTCCGCTTCAATTCTATCAATTTTATTTTGAATAATATAAGTTTCTCCCATTATAAGATAACCATCATCCACTTTCTCGTAATAAATAATTCCTTTATCCCATCCCTCCAATGGTTCAATTATCATTACGAAATTTCCATCAGGATTACTTTCACTTTTATAACACTTATCCCAATCAATTTCAGAAATATACAGACCTGACTTATTTAATTCATTTACTTTCATCGTACCTTTCATTTACCTTACCTCCAATCCATAAGAAACACGCATTTATTATGACATTTTCTCGATCTTTCCCCAATCAATCTGTTTAAATAATTCATGTGTAAACTCTTCAAGTTCATCTGCCTTTTCACACTGTTCACAGTAATCATCCACATCATCAAAGTAGTCATCTTCTGTTTCCACATACCAATCTTCCCAATCCTGAGAAGTTTCATCCCATCTCTGAACTCCACCGCAATTACAATAATCAGGCTTAATTCTATTCTGTCTTTGATATGCATCATATGCTGCTAACATATCCATTACTTTTTTGCCTTCTTCAACTGTTTCTACAGGGACATAAAATGCTTCCTCTGTTGCACCTGCTTGTGGAATCCACTATACTCTTAATTTATCCATTCTTTTTTACCTATCTTTCACCATGAAATATCCATTTACTCTGCCATTTTCTTTTTTAAATCGTCAATAATTTCAATAACTGTTGCTGCGTCTAATAACGGTCTATTTCTATACTGACCATCTGGACATTTTATTTCTGTTACTATATCAGGAGCATGGCTAAGAATTTCTTCTTTGAGTGTCTCCGCATATGCTCTTATATTTGCTTTTCCCATTTCTTCAAATCTATTCATTTACTTTACCTCCAATCCAAAGAGACATGTCTTTAGTCTACGGCATCTTCATTTAATAACTTATCTGCATCTCTATCCAAATCCAAGATTTCGTTTGCGACTAAATTTGCAGTTCGCCTATTGCATCCTGTCATTTGCATAACTCTGTTTTCCATTATAGTTATAATGTTATTGTGGGCTGCATTCAATTCTTCTCTTGTCAACATTTTAACCACCTTTACCTTTCTTAAAATCCGAAGAAAACACGCCTTTCACGGTCGCAGTTTCATTCCAATATCAATTTTGCCTTTAAGCATTTCTGCGCACTTTTTGCACAACGGCAATTCTCTTCCAATACCATATGCAGTAGTATCCACAATCACAAAATCTGCTTCAGCATCACAAATTTCACACCAGTGATTTCCTTTAACAACTTTAATGTCTTCAAAATGTTCTTCTCTTGTCATAAATTTTTCTCCTGTTTTCATAAATATTTGAATTCTCATTGAATTCATTTTTAATGTTCATATACAATATGTCAGATTTTCAAAAAAATAAAAGAATGTGCTAAAATGCAAAAGCAGCCGAGAAAATAATCTCCCCGCTGCCTTTATGCTTTGTTTTGTTTAATTGTTATATATCTTCTAAGCCTTTCTGATTATTTGTTTTTTTACAACCGGTTTTCCTTCCATTTTAAGTGTTTATGGTCAAATTTTTTGATTTGTTTACAGAGTTGTTCAGACACAGCATAAGCTTTGATATTTTTCATAAGTTTGCGCAAGCTTAAATCAAAACCATCTAGGTAATTGTCTGGTGTATTAATCCAGAATGCCATGTGACCAGTTTTTGTCATAGCAGTTGAAACAAATTCGAACTCATCTTTTTGTTTTACGATAAGCTGTTCAATGTTGGTCATACGATTCGATAACGATGCGAACTTCTGTTTTGGCTCATGGATATGCCATGTAAATTTATAGATATCACCTTCATATTCAAAAATACCATACATTTTACCAAACATATAGCTTTCTGGATCATTGGCGATATATAATCGTAGCATTTTGCAATCTTCTGTCGATAAATTACTGCAAGGTTTACGACATAAGCTACTGTAAAGTGAGTGGTCGTAACATTTTGTACAGAAATCTAAGATAATTTGTTTGTCGTGTTCATTTGTCATAATTAGGCATCCTTTCAATCTAATGAATCATGTATTTACTATATGATCTTTTCATTATCCTTCATCTCATCGATAATTTAATATATACATGCTATATAGCAAAATATATGTATTTTCAAGTAAAAACTAAATTTTAAGTTAGCAAAACTTAGGTTTCGCAAAAGGCTGGCTGGCATCCCCGAAGCTAAAGCTTCGGAATTTTGCTAGCTAAATTATGAATTTTCTCCTTTTTCCATAATCTAAAATTCATATTTAATATGTCAGATTTTTAAAAAACAAAATAAGCAATACGTACTTTTGCTTATAGATATGCATTTGATTTGAAACAATTCAAAAGTTGTTGTACCGATTTTTCTGCATTGCATTCTTCTGACATATTAGATAAAATAAATATAATATTGATTGTGAAATAAATTGCAAAATATAGAACGTAAAACAAATATAAGGTACATAACAAAAAAATAGAGAGAAGGGAATTTATGTCACGGATAAAAAATGGAACATATATTGCTCCAAACCATATAACAGATGAATTAATAATGGAAGCTATGAAGCAAAAAGAAATAAGAGATAATGGCGGTAGACTTAAATTACACTATTGTGAAATGCTTTGCCCCATTTCTAAAGGAAGCGGGTCTTTTTACCATTGTTTAGTTAATTATTATGAGAATAATCATGATCCGTTATCTATTTATGATACAGTCAATATTGATACAATCGATGGAGAAAAACATAAATTTAGATTTAGAGCAAAAAAAAGACGAAAAATTATCTTTAAGGCTATTTTGTATTCACCTATTTATTTATTTTGCCTAATTCTCGAATGCATAAGTTCTGCTTTCCGGTCATTTATTGTAAAACAAAGTTTTGGCGAACGATTTCTTCAGGCTGTTTATTTCTTTTTGCTTTTAATGGCTGGTCTAGGGCTAGTTATTTTTTATGAAATACATACGGGAGAACTTAGTTCCTCATCAGATGATATTCAAAAAGTTATTTATATGTATACTCCATTAGCTGGCATCGTTTCGCTTGGAATAACATTTATATTAGCTCAATTAGGAAAAGGTGTTAACAAAGAAGTTTCTCTTAGTGGTCCATTACACACATTATTGAATGAGGCCAAGGAATACAATAATGGTTTTTGGGGCGAACCTGCCGATTTCTGGAAATCATTTGATAGAATTGGAAATCCAGATACCATCACATCCATCAACAACACGGACAAATTTATTACTTATTATGGCGAAACAGCAATTTATTTCGCTGGAACACCCAGAGGATTTCACTATAAATACGAGGATTATCCATCTTTGCAAAAATAGACAATGCAAAACGCCCGGGCAGTATTACTACTCGGACGTTTTTTTATGATGTTTCTTTTTATCTTTTTTACGTTTTTTATTAACAAGCAGATCCTCTTCTAGCCAAAGTATAACCACCGGCGCAAAGACCAATAAAAATACAATGGCATTTAGAAGGGATTCTGCGACAAAAAGAAAGTTGTTAGCATTCATGATTTTTCCCTCTTGCGCATCCGTTCTTTTCGAACGTTAATTGTCTCTTTTGTGGTATCTACAACAAAGAGAACAAACATCCCTATGAATATCTTTTTTAAGATTTTAATAACTTTTTTCATGCAGCAGGCTCCGGGAAACACTGAAATCTTTTCAATTCAGCGATCTTTCGGTCATCCATTCCGATTTCCTGTTTCAACCAGTCTTCATACTGTTCTTTAGGAATATCAGTGCATTTCACAATCGCATCAAGAAGATTATTAATAAGAATCATATTCTCTGATGGAATTGCCGCCGTCACTCTGTTTCCGCGAATAGATACAACAGCATGTTTTGGAAGTTCTGTAATCGTCTCTGACGAATTCATTGGGGGATTCATAAAATCTTTTTCCATAAGCTATTTCTCCTTTTTAATTGGATGTAAAATAAAAAAACGAACGATATCCTGTTTATTTGCCAATTTTTTTCATATTCCGCATAATTCCTTCTCCTTATCTTTCATATTTATAGTTTAATCCATTTGGAAAATACTTTTAGCTAATTTTCTGAGTTCCCCAGGCAAAGATTCAATATTGGACTGTATCTCTTTTTTAATATTGCGAAGGTCATCCAATTCTTCATATAAATCCAAGAATACATCAGCATACTCTTCAATACCAGCATCAATAAAAGGTTGCATTTTCTGTCTGTATTCTCTTTCTTTAGGGCATCCACAACAAGCTGCTCTTTCGGCCGGTGTACATCTTCGGCAAGGGCTACTAGGAATATCGCCTTTAAGCAATTCAAAATCTTTATCTTCAAATTTGACAATAATTTCTTTCTTCATTATTTGCTCTCCTTTATACCTTTCCATAAATGCAGTACTCAGTTAATTTTTTGCATACTTTTTTATCCTACGCACTTTTTTCTCTTTAACGTTTGTATCTACAACTCGATCCATCTGGAAAAGTTACCTCTACCCAATCAGGAATAGTCGCATTTGCATGAAATTTCATTCCCGCAAAACCAACTGGACGCATATGTGCCTTTTCACAATCTAATGCGCATTCCTTCTCATTGTATTTAGTTCCACACATTTCACATACATATAAACGTTGTTCTTTCATTTTCATTTCTCCTTTTTTCATAAATATTTGAGTTTTCATAAACTCGTTTTTAATGTTCAGATTTAATATGTCAGATTTTCAAAATATAAGAAGAGTTAAAATTTTTAGAATGGCAATAGATTTCCAATCAACTATTTTAAAACTATGGCTCAACTTCCAATATATCTTCTTTTTCCTTTTCAAATCCAACAGTTATTTCCGGGCTTTCATTGCAAAATTCAACGAAACAATATTTTTCTTTATCCTCCGGATATTCCGAATAATAAAATCCGGCAATATCTTCATAATTGTAAATCTCAGTCTTAGAGACAATATGCGTCTTTTCTGGCGCCGGATCAAATTCAGCCGAAATAAAAGGCTCTTTATTTATAGCAGCAGCTAAAAATCTGTGATGTCCATCAGTAACCCCAAAGTATCCATCATAGCATCCAATCTTAATACTGCCAACAGGGATTTCCTTTTTCACATATTGATCAAGAATTTCTCCTGATAAATCTCTAATATTCTGAGTTGGGTATAAAGATCTGGGATTCATTTGAAACTTTGCGTGAGGATGATCAATGCACTCTAAAATTTTTTTTGCTACTTCTTCTGGTGTCGCATATGTAGAATCAATAATCAAATCATAATTTTTGCTATCCATATAATCTTGTCCATACATTTTTTGATAATTCGCTAGTTCTTTTGACTGTCTGGACAAAATATTGTTTTTGCATTCTTCAATAGTTTGGAAACTTTCGTTTTCACGATTTGCTTTAAAAACTCTGTCAGCGGCCACGTCCAAATCAGTATAAACAAATACCTTAAAACTATCTGGTACAAAATGCCATGCCATTCTGGAGTCAAAAACGATCCCAGATTTCGTTTTCCCTAAATTTACAATATTTGAATCAATTTCTGTATCAATTTCTGTATGGCCAGAAATAGCTTCTTCTATAGAGATATTATGTTCTTTCGCATATTGACGAAAAAGACTCCCAGCAGAGACAATTTGATAACCTTCTTTTTCCAATTCTTTGGATACTATACTTTTTCCTGCTCCAATACATCCAGTAATAGAAATATTATAAAGTTGCTTTCTCATATTCTTCTCCTTTTTCAAAAAACGAATTATTTGTTATTTTTAATATGTCAGATATTTACGAAAACTAAAAAACCCTAAGATTGCTCTTAGGGTTTAACTTTTTGATTTTGCTTATAAATGCAAAATTTTTTTAATAAAATTCTTTGGGACTCTTCCATTGTTTGTGCTACTCTTATCACAATTAGACGCCTCAAATGTTAATGGATTTACATTAATGCATCTAACATATGTGAACTCATCCGGCGCCCATGACAAAGGAGCGTAACTTTTAATTTTCCCACTAACAGAATCTTTGAATAAACACCTCTCATTAATTGATCGGAAAGACCCACTTTCTTTATCAACTAAAATTAATGGATTCGCCATTTCACACACTTCATATAAATTTCCGACTTCAAAATGTAACATAATAATAACCTCCTTTTTTCATAAATATTTGAATTCCTACTGAATTCATTTTTAATGTTCATATTTAATATGTCAGATTTCAAGAAAATAAAGCAAAAGCGGCCAGATATTATCTAGCCGCCTTTTGTGTTTGCCGTTCCATCTTTTCTGAATAATCAAAAACACCCTTGCAAGATTCATCGATCATTCTTTTCATTTCTCTTTTTGCGACATCCTTATTTACAAATAATACTTTTCTAATAAAATATTTTTATTTGTGTCTCTTTTTTTCGTATTTGGTTCCTTCCCAATTTAGTCCTTCAATCCAATAATAAGACAATTCTTTAAGAACATCATCAGGTGTTTCACTGATAAATCTACTCATATTTACTGTAGTTCTGTCACGTGTATATTTATCGATAAAATCCATAATTTCTTTTACTGTAATATCATTTCTCTGAATTTTGTAAAAATCAGGATACCACCTACTTGAAAATTTTCCATCGAAATAATCTGTGGCATATTCACCTGTTTCCATAGGTACTTTAAATCCATGGCTGTAAAGGATCTCCCCAATCGCTTTTTCTTTCTTATTTCCATCAAATGTATTTTCATTGATCACTTTGTCTTCATAAGGCGAAAAATCGCCTGAATACATTTCATAACAATCTTTTGATGAATCATCCCAACTAGGAATAATATTGGCACCAATTAACATTGCATCTCCACATGCTGCGCAAATAAGAAGAAAGTTTTTATTAGTTTCTAAAGTTTTTATAATTTTTTTCTCTGGGATTGTGTGAATTCTTCCACATTTGCAAATTCTTATATCATATTTTCTGTTTATAATATTATATCTTTTACTCATATTTATTTTTCCTTTCCATTACAAATCTTAATTTCATTTATTGCAATTTGCTTTAAAATTATCAAAACAATCCGTTCTACTTGCAGTGATATATGTCCCTTTATCATATACAAGCCACATATTATCAATGCAACTTTTTTCCAGGACATATTCCTTTCCTTCAACAAGCCCATACACAGCAGAACCAATTTTGTTAGCCGTTGCTCTTGTAATCATTTTATTCGATCCTTTCTCTTTTACCTTAATTCATTCCTCCCTACTGTGTAATCTTCTTGTTGTTCTTCTAACAAAGCGAAATCAATTTCTTCAATATATGAGTCGTTAATTCCTTTTTTGTTATATTTTTCAGCTTCAATTTTAGAGTTAATTAAAACTGATATAATCGTTTCAAATATTTTTTCTGTCATAATCACATCCTTCGTTTTTCATAAATATTTGAGTTTTTTTAAACTCGTTTTTAATGTTCATATTTAATATGTCGGATTTTCAAAAAATAAGGAAAAGACAAAAAAGAAAGCCCCGGAACTTTTTATCCCGGAGCCTTTTGTTTTTCTTAGATTATTTTTCTGAGTTCTTAATTCCTTTTTTCATAAACCTTTTTATTTTTATTCTTATATTTTTAATATGTCAGATTTTCAAAAAATAAAGTTTTACATTGTGTAATATCTTTCGCCTATTGCTTTGGCCATTGCTTCTCCATATTGATTAATATATTTACTAATTTGCTCAACTTCTTCTTCCGATAAATTTTCGTCTTCTAATTTATAATATGTAACAGCAATACTTGCTAATAATTTATCTTTAGCCATTTTTCTCATTTCTTTTTTTGTCATTTATTTTCTCCTTTTTTCAATGTTTTTCACTATATTTTTAATATGTCAGATCTTGAAAAATATGAGATTAAATTCACGATATTTTCTTGAATATTCTTATAGTGCTTCTATTCTTGCGCAATATTCTTGCTCGTTGTATAATGATGAAAAATCAAGCAACACAATGTTAAAAAAGAAAAACTTAATGAAAATATAGCGAAAGGATTTAATTTATGGAATTTTATGTTATTTCTCATTTATCTGGAAGTTTAGAAGTATTGCTTTCTTTTCAAAAACGGCACAATATTTCTCCACAAAAAATCATTCTTGCTGGAAACATGATTGGACGAGCTGGAGCAAAAAAAATGCTAAATTATCTTAAAGAATATTGGCATGAATATATGGCTGTTTTAACTGGTCCTGTAGAAAATTCTTTTATAAATTGGAATTTTTCTTCACTGCAATCTCCTCCTATGCTTCCGGCTGAAATTTTTGCCGAAATAGAATCTGATGACACCTGGATATCAAATATGCAAAATTATTTATCTAAATTACCTTTTGAATACAATATTGGAAGCATATATATTAATGCCAATGGTAAATATAACCTTGGAAACAATATTTTTCGCCCGGCATGCCAAATAGATTTACCAGAGAATATAAAAATAGAGCCAATAGAAAATTCTATTGTTTTGGAGCCAAACATTGAAAATCGAGATCACGAAATTCTTATGAATTATTCTATTGAAAAGAATATTGGCAAAAAAACGATTTATTTGCCGGATCAAAGAGAAAATTTTTCTGGAGTCAAAATCATTCTATAAAGAAAAAACCTACGGAACATCATAAAATGTCCTGTAGGTTTTTATTATGTTTTAAGTTATTCTCCTGTTTGAGAGAAATAAGCATCTACACTCATTTCCAATTCTTTTGCTTCCTTTTTCATATACTGGATCATTTCTGTCCGATGATTTGTTAATACATGGTTTTCACACCATGAAATGTCTGTGAGTTTCTGAAGAGTATCGATCTTGTCTCTAATCTCTCCAATTTCTCGCAAAATCTCCTCTGACAATTCTGTTGCTTTTATGTATTCCTTATTAACTTTGTATTCATTCCCAAAAATAGTTTTTGTGGTTTTGTTTGTCATGAATTCACCTTTCCAATCTTATAATAATTCGTGCTCTTCACAAAATTCCCGCATATGATTTGCTTTTTCGCTTCCCATGTATTTACGGACAAGATTGGCTCCCATTGTTTTTGTTAACACTCTTTTGTTCCAAGTAATTCGAGTTGTCTTGCTACGTCCATACATGCATGTGAACACCCAATGAAGTCTGAAATATAATCCTCCATTTTTGTTTCATCATACATTTCGAAGCTAGATTTGAAGCTACGAATCTCGTCATCAGAGTAGATGTCGGTGCCATCATTCAAGTCCACGAAAACAGCATCTAACAGAGTAATTTCAGCAAATGTACGCTCGATACTGTCTTTGTCCGTTCCGTATCCATACTTTTTCCAAACATCATCAAAAGCACATCCGGCACTTACTCTTACTTTAACAGACAATTCGTATCCGCTCTTTTTGTTTCGCTTCATATACAGGTTGAAAAATTCGATATCTTCCTGTAACGCAAACAATTTCTCAAAATACTCATCCGTCGTCATACCAGACTTCGTGATAAGATGTCTCAGTTCGTTAGTTGATAATCCTTTCATTTTTACTTCCTCTTCACCTTTCTAATCTTATAGCAGCCCGTGCTCTTCACAAAATTTCTGCATATGATTTGCTTTTTCGCTTCCCATATATTTACGAACAAGATTAACTCCTATTCCAATTTCCAGTAAATCCATGTAAAAATCAAGTTCATCAATCTGTTCTTCGATAGCTCGTTCATATCTGGCCGAAATTTCAGCTCCAAGGTCAAAATCATGTTCTCCATCAAGCCAAACGATTGAATTGCAACCTTTTCTTGCGTTTACAAAAAGAACTTCATCTCCTTGAAAATCATTCAGTCTGCATTCAGCTTCAGGATTTACTTTTTCTAACTTTTTGATTAGTGTTTTTACTTTCATAGCTTTCCTTTCTATATTTTGCTTTGTCTTATGCTTCTGTCTTCTGTTTTTAAGCACTCAAGCCAATTCTTCGAGATGAATAATCAACCCATACCTCCCAATATCCGTCAGAATACTTGGTCTGCAATACACCCGGGAAGAAACGCTCTAATTCTAAGATCTGATAAATAAAATAGCAATAATCATGATGCCCTGATCGCAGTTCCTTGATAATATCATTAATAAATAAACAATATGACTGCCAATTTGTTGGTCCATCATAAACTTTTCCAAAGTCAGCCTCATTAGTTGCCATTCTCTCTTCTGAATAATATGGTTTTCTTAGCTTCATCTCTTTTGTTGGAGTGACATATAGTCTCTGAATAGCAAATTCTTTCTGCCACGTCTCATCTGTTAATCCCGCTCTTGGACGGCGATTAGTGTTAGAGATGAGCCTCATTTCACGCAAAGTCTCCAATGTGATGTTTTCTTTTGTTCTGCCTGTTAGTCCTTCTCTTAATTCTCTTGTTGATTTGTTCATAATTTTTTTCTCCTTTTTTCATAAATGTTTGAACTCTTATTGAATTCATTTTGATTTATATTTAATATGTCAGAATTCCGAAAAAATTAGAGAAATAGAAAAAGTGATATTGCACAAAAATATGCAACATCACTTTTCGTATGAGTAATCAAAATAGTGATTCATACTGCCTAGAGAACTATATATTCTGCTCTAGGATGGGTAATGGCATCCCCACAACTTGCACTACGACCTACCAGAAATGGATTGGTCAGCTACTATGTAGTATATAGTGGCAGGTAGCAAGAATCTCCTTCCTCAAGAATAAATTATTTTCTAAATTTAATATGTCAGATATTTTTTAGAAAACAAAAAAGCGCAAAAACAATTTATGTTTCTTGCGCCTTTTTATTGTTTATTGTGCAGCCTATGTCATTCATATTTTTATCCTAATTTCTCTAAATGAATTTTATCTCCATTATCCATTGGGATCTCAATGAACTTACCGTAAGCCGCAATATCATATGGATTATCTCCATACCACATACTATCAAAAATTACCACACCATATTTTCCGTTTCGTCCATAATTTGGATTGTAAAAAATAATTCCAATCTGTTGAAAATATTTAACAGTATCTCCAACTTTTAAAACATTACCTTCTTTATCCACAATTGGCAATGGAGTACCGATTTTACCTTTAGAATATCCAGTGAACGTATTCTTGCTATTATGTAAAATTTTTCTTTTCATATTTTTCACCTTTCTTACTTTTCAGATTTTTTCAACAATTCAGTTATTGCGTTTTCGGCAATTCTGCAATACTCTATTTTTTCTAGATCTTCTGGCCGACAAACTCCTTTTTTTAACTCAATTTGTACTTGAGAAAAATACATTTGCGCCCGTCGGATCTCAGATGGTTGTTTAGTAACACAATTGCCAAAACACATAAGGGTATTTGTAGATTCCTGCAAATATCCAGATGAGTCTTTCGGAATATCTGGAAGTCCTTTTTGATATTCAACATTTAAACTGCGTATAATTTCCGTTCTATTCATAATGCAACTCCTTAAAACATAAGCAAAATCAGTGGAATAAGTAAAACGATATATGCAATCCAGAAAATTGCTTCTGCCAACACTAAAGAAATCCGATATCTATTCCGCATTGATTTAAGTGATCGATATGGCAACAATTTCTTTTTATTATATGATTCGATATCCAAGACTTCATCTGGGATATATTTTCTATCCTCAGCATTTAGATCAAAAAAATCGAAGTCATAATAATGTTTTGAAATATTCCGGCATTTTTGTCCAATCCACGAAACACTAAAATAATCAATATTTTCAGAATCCTCAAAATTAATAAAAGAACTTGATTCTCTTTTTGTGTATTCAGCTAATTCTGTTATTATTTTCTTGCTTTCTACTTGTTTTTTGGAAGATAGAATCTTAAAATTTTTATCCTTCGGGAAATAAAGCTCTCCTAAAAGGTCTTCCAATTCATTACTAACAGCATATAACATAAGCCGAACTTCCTTTATCTTATCGATAAATTCTTTCCATCCAGATTTCTTATAGATAGCATTCTTGATCATCTTTGTTCCAAAATAAGGTGTCAAGACCATGCATAGAATAGCCAGTAAATAACCAATTCCAATAAGAATTACGATAAATTCACATCCAACTGTCTGGAAATAGTCAAATACAGAAGCGTCTGCACTATTAAAAGTTATCAATTTTTCAAAAGCTGTTTTCAAAAACTCTAAATATTTTTCCAACATTTTTCTTTCTCCTTTTGTCTTATCATTTTGTTGTATTTAATATGTCAGATGTTCTTAAAAAATAAGGCCTCGGATTTCTCCAAGGTCTTATCTCAAATATTGACTTATACAGCGGCTAACGATTCTGCAATATTATCAACTAAATATTCGTTCGTGTCATTAGCTGGATTATATCCCCCTTCAACAACTACACATGAAAATAAATAATCTGTTGAAATAAGCATTTCTGTTCCTCGAGCGCCAGCATTCATAATCACTTTTTTCTCGTCAGACATAACCTTTTTTACCTGATCTGCATTTAAATAAATATATCCAACAGGCGTCATAAGATTTATCGCTTTTCCTTCTTTAAAAATTTCTTTTACTGTTTTTTCCATACTTTTCTCTCCTTTATTCTTTTGCATATTTCAAACTTCATTTATAATATGTCGGATATTCTAAAAATAAGAAAAGAATAATTGTTATTTGCTTTTATATTGTCGTTACTTTAATCTGTGTATTTTCTTCTATATCTTGTGCTAGCCTTCTTCCATCTTTCCCATTGTATTTGTACTAACAATGAAGACCAGGCAATTGATAATATTACCTGGTCTTATATTAATTTCTTATTATTTAAAATTTGGTCTTGTCTTATTTCCCTATTTCTTCATTATGCAAATATTTTTTCCTTGCAATAATAGGAAGTGTTTCTATATCCCGAGAAAACAGCAATATTTCATCGTCTTTAATATTTGCAAGCAGCTTATCGTTTATAACACACAAATCCTTTGGATTTTTACTAATCTTTCTAAGAAACTCGGCTGTTTTTAAATCGCAATATCCACCATAATAAAAAACAACATTGCTATTTTTGATGATCATTCCTGCTCTGTCGGCCATTTCCGCTTTATCATTATTTTTACGCATTGACTCACCATATTCTTCATTTAAAGTATAAATTTGATTAATGCTCTGAATGATAATTGAAAACGACATATTATAATGAGGAGCCGATGCGAGCGCATATCCGATTTTACCAATTGTTCCACATAAAACATTTGGATATTCGTCTAATAAAAATCTAACATGAATGCCTTTTTCTGTGTTTTCCTTTCTATCATTTTGTAAAATTCTAATCGCTTGATCAAGGATCATTTCTGCTACAAAATTTCCAAATCCGACTTCTACTGGTGAAAAAAGTAAAAATAAAAGCGTTTTTTCTTTACCTAGTTGTTCTAACTCTAAATTATCATTTGCAGATAAGCATAGGCAATTTTCCTGGCAAACAGTTAAAATAGAATTTGCAACATTCTTTAGTGTTTTATTATCTGCTGCAAGTGTTTTTGTTACAATATGCTCTGCTTCATTACTTTTCTCTTTCAGTTCTTTCAAAAGCGCAAATGTGTCGACTCCGTTAACATTAGGATTGACCATCCCGGTCAATAGTTTCTTTATGGTTAAAAGTTCAACAGGAAGTTGTGTGATTTCAGAATAGCGGGTTAAACAAAACAAGGATGTCATAAGTAAATAAGCTGTTTGATCCCAATACATGTCCTGAAAAAACTTAGAGTCATAATGCGTTGCATAATAATAATCAAAATATTCTTTTATGCTCAAAACCATTTCTTGAGCGTCCTTGTCATCCTTAATGTAATGAAATGGATTATAAGTCTTTTCATAAATATTTGCAGACTGAATACAGTTAAACTCCGATGAAACATTTACAATTTTAACTGAATATCCCAGGTTTTCTGCTCTTTCTAGAAATTCTTTATCTGGTTCGGTTATTGTTGTGATTACGAGATTTTCTCCTTTTTTTATAGCATTATCAATTTGAAGGTTGACATACCCAACCTCTTTTCCACTTCCTGCCCCTCCAATGACAATATGATTTCCACTTTTTTTAGTAGAATCTGTAAATTGACATAAATCTTCTGGCGTTTTATAATCCTCATTTCTCTTATCAATAATCAAGTCTTCAGCCAACACTTTTTTTAGGGATATGTCTTTTTGTTTTTTCATTTTGTATCTCCTCATTTTACGTCTCCTTTCCGTATTATAAAATCAAATACATTTAATAATACGATAACAATTTGTTTTGCTATTATTTATTATTAATATGTCAGATATTTTCATGTTTTTTGCGCTTCTTATTTTTGCAACATATTAGCATGTGTTATTTAATAATTGCCTAATGACAAAAAACAAAGACCGAGTAATATTGCTCGGTCTTGTATTGCTTTTCATTCCGTTACAATTGAAACATTCGCTAAATTATATGCTTTTATCTTTTCACACGAACACTACTTTGGAAGTTTTAGACTTTCCATAGGTAAACTCATCCAGTTTTTTAAGCACAACGTTTTTTACGAATTTTCCAATCGCTTGAGTAACACCATTAGCAACCATCTGCTGTTTCGCAGAAAGCGAATCGCTAATAAATCGAAAATCTCTCTCTAACCCCATGATTGCAGCTGCTTCAGAAACTGAAAGGATTCGATTTTCAAATGGATGCAGAATATTAGATTTTCTGAAATTGCTTAAAGTTATGGATGGCTTATCCGGATCTAACCGTCTCATGATGTTACTCTGTGTATTTGGGCCATATCCGCCAATTTCTGGAGGGATGTCTTTCCAGTTTCCTCCAGGTTTTACATACGACATTTTAGTTTGTGTCTTTTCTGATGGAATTGTAATATCATCATAATTAAACCACGTCATATCTACTTTTGCTAATGCTTCTTTTACTGTTTTCGGCGTTACGACAGTTAATTTAGGAAACTCGATTTTGCCAATTCGAGATGCGATTATAATACACCGTTTTCTTTCAGAATATCCTCCAACTTCAGAATCTGTAATAACCTGAGCTGTAAATTCATAACCTGGTAAAGAATCCATAAAGCTCTTTACATATAGTCCATTTTCTTTTGTCAATAATTGAGGTACATTTTCAATGACTACTACTTTAGGCTTTTTTGCATCTGCCAAGCGTCCTACTTCCTCAATCAATAATCTTTTCTGTTCAGCTTCTTCTGTTCTCATGTTGTGTCTATTTGCATTGGAAAACGCCTGACAACATGGACTTGCTACAAAAAGATCAGAAAATGGAATTTCTTGCGGCTGCACATCCCGAATATCTTTGCACACAATGTGTGATCCAATATTATGTTCGTATGTTTCAATAACATCTTTACAAAAATCATTTGCGTAAACGAATCGGAATCTTCCTCCATCCAACCAAGCCTTATCAAAAAGACCTGCTCCAGAAAACAATGACACAACATCATAAATTTTCTTCAACTTTTCCTTAGCAGGATATTTTGTGAATGTCGGAACTGTTGATTGCAAATACTTAAAATAAGCTTCATCTGAAAAAATAGATTTTTCATATCTTACTGTTGAACCGATTGCTTCTTGTAACATTTTATATGGAACGATAATTTTCCCTGTTTCTTCTCCAAGAATCTCGTCTAACAAAATTCTATTTTTACGAAATAAGCATATTTTATTTGCGGCTTTAGCATATACATGGATAACAAAAGAACCTTCTTTTTCTTCAATTTCCATATATGCTGAATTGCGAATCAGTTCTTTTACTTCCTTTGAGCGAAGATCAAATAATGCTTTAATGTTTTTCCCGGATTTCTTTTTGCTCGCAACAATTGAGCCGTTTACATCGGGGATAATTGAGACCGTCTTATCTTTAATATCAACAAAATATCGAAATCGATCACCTATATTAACCTTATTGGTAGAGAATGTGATTCCTCTTGTACTTCCTTTTAATCTTCTCATTTATTTTCCTTTCCAATTGTTTCCTTTTCACAAATTCATTTTATCGTTTTCGAAAGAAAGGTTATCTTCCAATTTCATCAGCTTGTTAAGCACATCTTCTCTTTGCATAGAAATTTCTTTCCAATACATTCGCGGTGAGCAAACTTCAACTTTTCTATTTTGTAAATTATGCTCCCATTGCTTAGCATATTTATGATCTTTCCATCCTGTACTATGATGACCCTTTCTTGGTCGTGTTTCCTTATCAAAAGCTTTATTTCGAAAATGTAAGCCTTCCTCTTCACAAATTTCTTTTTGTAAAGAAATGTTCTTAAGGTTCCTTCTTGAACAAGAATAAGTTGTGTGCGAACGTCGGATTTGGCTGCATTTTTCCTTTTGCATAGTTTGCGTAGGTTCATCAAACAACTTTCCGGTAACAATAAACGCCCTTACATCATCAATATAATTGCGAATATCAATTGTCCTTCCTGCTAAAGTGTAAAACGTAATACTATACTCAAGGTTATTTGTTCGCGGTACAAAATAAGCTTGCGAGAAGAAAATGTTTTTTGTACCATATAAAAAAGCATCATGTAAATAATATAGATCAAATTTTTCTGCCCTTAACCAACGGTCAAATTTCTTCCCTAAATCTTCTCCTTGTGTTTTTGCAATTTGATAATCTCGTTTCAGAAGGAAGTTATCAAAAGAATTAAATCCATTTAAATGTTGAGCAATGAATGCAATTAGGCTATCTTTATTTCCGATGTTTTTATAAACGGATGTTCCCGTTTTCTTATTGCAAACAAGCACAGCAAATAATTCATCCTTATTAACCATTAAATACGTTTTTTGCATAAAATTCTCCTTTTTTCATGTTTAAAATCTATATTTAATATGTCAGAAAAGTAGAATAAATAAAAAATAGGCTTGCAGTGAACTACAAGCCTATCAAATTTGCATACTCCTCACATGTATGCTATTCAGTTGTGAACTTTTCCAAATCATCCATTAGTGTCTTCATATTATTAGACATGTTACTGCAATTTTCATCAATGCTTGATAATAAGGCTGCTAATTCTTCCGCGCTTGCGTTTATTTCTTCTGTTGCCGCTGCATTGCCTTCTGCTCCGTGTTCAATGTTATGAACCTGTTCATTCAGATTCTTGATATTTCCAATCATCATGTCGCTCGACTGCTGGATCTGGATCAATTTTTCATTTGAAACTGCCACGCCATCATCGATAATTCTAAAAGATTTAATAACATTTTGAGTTGCCTCATTGTTATCCAAATTACTTTTAACTACTTGTTCGATGCATTTTTTGCATTCTTCAAAATCAGCGACTAAGGTTTCAATAATAGTTTTTATATTGCCCAATTCTTTAGAAGTGCCTTCTGATAACTGTTTAATATTTGCAGCCACAACAGCAAATCCTTTTCCGGCGTCACCGGCATGAGCGGCCTCAATCGAAGCATTTAAGGCCAGCAGATTTGTCTCTGACGCAATATTGTCGATACTTCCAATAATAGATTGCATTTTTTGAATGCTATCATTCGTTTCTTCGATTTTCTTTTGGATCGCCTGTACATTCTCATCCATTGATTGACTTTCATCAGACATTAAATTAACTTTTTCTTTCATTAATTTTGAATTTATCTCAAGCTCCTTAATATGTTGGCTGATTTCTGCTACAGCTGAAGTAACTTCTTTATTTGAAGAAGTAAGATCTTCTACATTTTTAGCCATGATTTCAACCGCAGAAGCCTGTTCTGTTGCTTCTGTTGCAACATTCTCAATTGCGCTGGCAACCTGATTTGTTGCGTCTACTGCGCTGGTTGCCATATTTGTGATATTGTCACTATTTTCATTAACCATATCAGAAGTATTCTTAACCGTATTAATGCTGTTTTTAAAAGAATTTACAACCGCATTAATACTGCGAACCATTGCGCCTACTTCATCCGGACGTTTTGTCATCTTCCCCTGAATTTCACATGTTAAATCACCATTGGCAAGTAAAGTCAATTGGTTTTTTACAGTGTTCAAAACTTTAACCAACTGTTTCACTAAAAAATAAGTAACAATTGACATCACTAGTGTAAGGGCAATTCCAATTGCAATCATAAATAAAGATGAACGATTAAAAATATTATTTATTCTAGTAATGCCTGCCGAATCATCAACGAGCTGCTGAATTTCGTCCGTATAAATTCCTGTAGTAATAATCCATCCCCATTTAGAATATTCCTTGCTATATGCGATTTTAGGAGCAATCGTTTTGCCATCAGCTTTAGTAAAATAAAATTCATTATATCCACCCGCTTTTGCAGTTTTCACAATTTCCTGAATGATTTTTACCCCGTTTTGATCGGTCAGTTCTTTTCTATTTGTTCCCTCCTGTTCAGGTAAAATAGGGTGCATGACTAAATTATAATTCGTATCATCAATCCATAGATATCCAGAATCATCATCTCCATAACGAATGTTCCGGATTGTTTCCATTGCATTCTTTTTAGCAGTCATTTCATCAATTTCTCCAGCTTCATATTGGCTGTAATATCCATTAATGATTGCTAAAGCGCTTTGAACTTCAGATTTAATTTCTGCCTTATAACTTTCGAGGGTTGCATTGTACACAACTTCTTTCATGTATGTATCCAGATCTTTAAATATCCATGTCGTAAAAAATAAAAACACAATACTGACAATAGATATTGCTGCGATTACAAATAAAGTAATCTTTTTTGCAAGACCCTTGTCCTTTATCGTGTTTTTGCTATCTTCCCTTTTGGAATCAACTGTTACAGCTGTTGTTTTGACTACTTGCATTTGCATTCCTTTTATCCTTTCTTTTTGCTTTTTTATACTTTATTTTTAATATGTCAGATTTTTATTTAAAATTTGGAATTTGAGATTTTATTGCAAAAGAAAAGACGAGATTCTTGTGACCATTTCTATGCCGCAATTTACTCGCCTCCTCTTGCTTCTTTTTTTGATAATTTCTTCCCTTACCACACGAAATCAAGTTTATACCCGCTGACAATTTTTAATGCATTCTCTGCAATTAAAGTTATTCGGTATATGCCTGTCTCTTTTTCTCTGTTGTTGAAGCTTTCCAAAAAATCTTTAAAACTCCCTTCGTAAATTTCTTCATACTGTCCTTCCGGTATCAAATCCATTTTTCTGCCAATAATTGTGTTTGTTGAAAAATCACTTGACTGAATTTTAACATCTTCTAGCTTCATGACGTCATCACCATCAATTACATGTACGACCTCAGAATAGATTTTTAACAACTCCTTTTCTGGCATTTTTACTTGGAAATCAAAAAACAAAGAATTTAGCTCAGTATCATTCTTTCGGTATTCCTCATAAATCTTATTTTTAATACTTCTTGAATCTGTATATACGGGCATTGTATTATCTGCCGTGCTCTTTGCAATAGCTTTTATACACTCGATCATATCTTGCCTCCTGATTATTTTGCATTTTATTTTGTATTGTTTTTATTCTCTGTAAATGAATAGAATTCTCCGGCTCCAATAATAATGTGATCCAGAAACTTTATCTGCATAAGCTCTGCGGCATTTTTTAAAGTCTCTGTTGTCTGCCTATCTTCTTCTGAAGGGAAACAATCTCCAGTCGGATGATTGTGGGCAACAACAAATGCCGATGCTCCGCATAAACACAATCGCATGAAAATTTCTCTCATTCCACAAACGGATGTTCCGCCTGAGCCATGACTGACCTCAAAGATACCAACTGGTTTTAGCTTCCCATTTAATGCTAAAAGCCAGACATGTTCTTCCACTTGTTTGTCTGCCCGGAAAGTATCAATTATTAATTCAACTATTCTCTCTGGAGTATTTAATTGTTCTGCGGCTGAATAATTGAATGATCTCTCTTTTGCCAACATTGGCTTTCTTGATTCGTCAAATTCAACAGTATATTTCGTAAGTCTCATTTTTGCTCCTCTTTTCTTAATTTGTGAATTCCATATTCAATATGTCAGAAAATTAGAAAATGAGCGTAAAAAGCTGGCTTTCCTTTAACCACAACATAGTCAATGAAAAGCCACATATTTCTACAGTTCATTTTATGAATACATTTTATGAATAATCGAGTAGGAGGAATTTCTCTTAAATAAGAAATTCCGACCTCTCACACCACCGTGCGTACCGTTCGGTACACGGCG
>OIFU01000358.1_pt1 | contig 24653 bp, 33 predicted proteins | sample 1582141 | NCBI WGS metagenome assembly OIFU01 (sample SAMN07501047, study PRJEB24779) | human gut metagenome | isolation source: stool | host: human infant | place: USA: Pittsburgh, PA
GAGATTATTGATATTGATGATTTGGCAGAAGATATTAAAATTAATGGATTAAATCATAACCTAGTTGTTAGACCTACTGAAAATGGTACTTATGAATTAATTAGTGGTGAAAGAAGATTTACCGCCTTAAGTAAATTAGTATTAGAAGGTCACAAGCAATTTATTAATATCCCTTGTAAAGTTGTTGAATTAAATGACATTGACGCTGAAATAGTTCTTATTCAAGCTAATGCACAAACTAGAGAATTATCCGAAAGTGAAAAGCTTAAACAAGTTAATAGACTTCAAGAACTATATAAAACTAAAAAAGCTAATGGTGAGCCAGTTGGTAGAATCCGTGAGGCTATTGCAAAAGATTTAAATTTATCTGCCGTTCAAGTCGGAAGATACGAAAGAATAAATAACGGATTAATTCCAGAGTTAAAAGCAATACTTGAAGAAGGAAATCTTACAACTGCAAATGCTAGTGAATTTTCAACATTAAGTGAAGAAAATCAAAAAGTAATTCTTGAAGTAATAAAAGATAAAGTTAAATTTTCTAAAGAAGAAGCTAGAGACTTAAAAGCAAAATTAAAAGATATTGAACACAAGAAAAAATTAGAATTAAAAGAAATTGAGGATAAAAAGGAATCAGAACTTAAAGAAAACAAATTATTAGTTGCTAGATACTTAGAAGAAAATAATAAATTAAAAGCAAAAATCAGCAGTAAAGAAAATGAAAAAATTGAAGAAATCAAACAAATCGAAGGTCAACTAAAGGTTGAACTAGAGAAAAAAATTAATGAAGAATACCTTATAAAAATTGAAGAAATTAAACGTGAAGCTAAAGAAAATTTTGCAGAAAAAGAAAAATTAAAAAAAGAAATTTCCGAACTAAAAGCTACTACTCCTAAAGAAAATTTTCAAGAAGTAACTGAAAACCTTAAATTAAAACAACTTATAGAAATTGCTGATAGAGCAATAATAGAAGTTAGAAAACAAAGTAATCTTATGATAAATAAAAAACTTAAATTCTCTGATGATATAAAATCTGAACTTGAACATGCTAGAATTAGTTCTACCTTATTTAAAAACTTACTTGAAAACTTCTGATAAAAAGTGTTCCTCGGGAACACTTTTTTATCTTACACCACCTTCAAAACATATTTTGTAATATGTAAGTATAGTCAACATCAGTGTAATTACTTATACTACTCTTTTCTATATCATTTTTAATATCCATTAAATTCTCCTTCTTACACCCATTAACATTAAGTTAGATCATACTTACTTATAATTTTTTCTTACATTCATTACATTTTTCTATAAATATCACCTTAGAATATACTGACTTCTTTCTTGTATATTTCTTCCCATTTATATTAACTTCTCTTACCACTCTCCCACACTTATTACAAATATACCTATCTACTTCTTTTCCTTCTGTACATTCTATTGCAACAGTAATTTTCCTTAGTATTTTCAACATATACTTTTTATATCTCCTTTCTAAATATTAGTTTTTATATTCTTATTTCCCCTAGTGAACTCCACATCTTTTTTCCTAATTAAGCCTTCATTAACAACTATTTTTCTTCTAAAGCTATTCTTATAGCTTTAGTCCGTTCACTTCCCCCTACTGGGACAAATAAAAAAATTCATCTCAAAATTAGGGATAAGTTTTCACTTTTACAATTCAATCTCGCTTAGGTCTAGTATTATCAAGCATAGTACCATCTAACTCACTGCTCCCCCTAGTAGATTGCTCTACACTAGGACAGGCACACCATTATTTTATCAAATAATAACGTCTAAGAAAACTTTCTCCCCATCTAACGGTTATTTTATCGGTGGTGAACCGATAAGTTTTTTATAGTGTTATTCCTTTAACCACTTGCCAAAGTATCCTGGTCTTTTTCTATATTAACTTATTTTTATTATCTGAAATATATATTTAACTTTTAAGATATAACTCGTTTTTTATCAGCTTTTCTCCTGGATATTTCATCTGAAAATTTGATTTTTTTAAACCTTCTCTTAATTTTCACGAACATTAATTGCTTTTCAATTTCTAAAAAGTGTTCCCCGGGAACACTTTTTACATCTCTTTATTTAATTCAACTTTTAACTTATCTCTATATTCTTTTTTATTTTCATACTCCATCGCTTTTACTCTGTAGTATTCTTTTGCTTCCTGAATAACTCTTGGATAACATTTTTCAGCAACTACCCTTTCATACTCTTTCTTAGCACGTATCATTTCTCTATATGCTCTTTTGGTTTCTTCTGAATATTCTTCTAATATTGTTGGTTCATAGTACAATAACATTTCTTCTATTTTGTTTTTCTGATTTTCTATATTTCTAATATCATTTTCATTTCTACTTAATATTGTTATTCCATTTAATAAATCTATAAGTTTCTTCATTTCTCTAGAAAGTGCATACACTTCTTCTTTTTTAAACCTATTACCATTTATAGCCATTTTAACCACCTTAACTTTCTATAAATAAAAAGTAATAGGCTAGTTTTCTAGCCTATTATCCCACCTAATTTATAAATCCCTATTCTATTAAATAAATTTTATAATACTGCTTATCTCCTAGTTTATTTGAGATTATATCAATGCCAAATTCATCACTTTTTAAATATTTTAAAGAATTTTTGATTTGTCCATCTGTCATCTCCAAATTTATAGTTTCAAATACTAATATCTTTTCACCATCTACTATATCAGCTAAATATTTTTTATTATTTTCTTTTGCTACTTCTGTGTATTTTTTTATAAACTCTTCTTTTACTTTCTGAAATTTTTCACTTTCATTAAAGTTATCATCTTCATTCTGATTCCCAGAAGCAATTTCATCTACATTATCTAATATTGGTGACTTTTTTTCATCTTGTATATTCTCTATATTACTCTTATTTATCCTGGTATTTAAAACTTGTATTTTTTTATTACTGATAGATAAGCTTGTTTGTAATACAATAATAATTACTACTAAAATTATTATTGATATTTTATACTTTTTATTTTCTTTAAAATTAAATATATCCTTTAAATATTTCATATTTTTCTCCATAATAGTTCGTATTTTTACTTGAATCATATAAAAATATACCAAGAATAAATCAATCTATCCTGGTATATTTTTTAGTTAATCCGAATATTGCTACATGCTCATTTCTTTTTCTTTAGGTTTGATTTTTAACTTCTCCATACTTGCTAAATGTAAATCTTTTTCTTGTTCAATTTGATACTCTATAAGATTTAACTTATTCGCTTCAATTGTCACATTATTTATATTAGAACCAATCCATTCAGTGTTATCTATTTTAGCACCTGTTAAATCTGCTCCCCTTAAATCTGCAAATACTATACATTGTGTCATATCTGCCCCTTTAAAATTTGCATCTCTCAAATCTAAATTTATCAATCTCATTCCCTTTAAATTCTCATTTTCTAAGTTTAATCTTTTACCTCTAAGTCCATTACTATTTATCCATTCTTCATGCTCTCTTATCTTTTTCCAAATCTCTTTTTCTTTCTTTTCATCGATCACTTCTAATTCTTCCTTTCCTAATTCATTTTTTAAATCTTCAAATCTATCATTGATAAATTTAAAATCACTATCCATATATTTCTCATATATATTATCTAATAACTCTAAATCTTCAGTTTCCATTTCAATAGATATAATAGCTCTTATAAAGTCTGCATAATTTTCTTTCATTAAATTTTCTATATTATTTTTCATAACTTTAAAGCTTACTTCTTCATAATCTCTATCTGTTAATCTCCAATCATCACTTTTAATTTCTTGCTCTACTTCATATTCTTGTTTATTTGTCTTTTCAAAAGAAAAGTTGCTTTCTCTTGCTCTTTCTTCAATCATCTTTTCATAGTTCTCCATATAGCATTCTTCATTCCATTTGTCATACTCTCTTTCTAAATTATCCATAACATAATCATCAATATATTTTCCAAAACCTTTATATGTTTCACCTTTATTTAAAGCTTCATTAACTTCTTTTAAATAACCATCTAAATAGTCGTCAAAGTCAATATTGTTTCTTTCTAAGTATATTAAGTTCTCTTTTTCCACCTCATTTATAACCTTTTCTTTAAATCTTTCATAATCACATGACAAAATACACTCTAATTGACTCCCCTTAAGTTCATCTGTATTAATATCAATATCAGCTATAGTTATTTCTTCTTTATTATCTGCAACTATTGAAAAGTCACTTATATCACTTTCATTGAAATAATATTCATCTCCCAATTCATTTGAATATGTATTCCCTTCTCTCGTTTCAAAATGAAGTGCATATTTTCCATCTATGTCTCCCTCAATAAAAAAAGATGTTCCTTCTTGAATAAAAGAACCATCTTCCAACTTCAACTCTTTAGTTGTTATAAACTCTTTAGTTATGTCTAATTCTTTATTTTCTTTCTTAGAATATTCATTTCTATCCATGTATTCATTACCTGCCTTTCCCACTATTTCATTTTCTAAATTCATATCTTTATCTTTTTCATATTCCTTAGTTTTATCAAGTTCCAATTTAATATTTTTATCATTAATTAAAGTATCTTCTATTACCTCTATATACTCCTTAACTGTTTCTCTTACCTCGTTTAATAATCTTTCTTTATCTTTTAATTCAATGTTTTTAGTCCAGGTGTTTATATATCTAAATGAATACTCACTTGTATCTAATCCAAAATATTTACATACTGTATAAGCCGTAAGTTCTGCTTGAAACTCCTTTTCATTAACCGAATAATTTTCTCTAGTTTCCATAGTATGAAGTTTTGCATGGGCTAATTCATGTATTAATGTTTTTACATTCTGTAATTGAGTATTTCTAGGATTTAAAGCCACCTCTTTTGTTACTGGATAACTTACACCTTTAACTGCTCCCAATTCTTCTTTAGGCTCTATAATTTCAACACCTATTTTCTTTGCTATATTCTCCATAGCCTTATACATTAAATCATAATCTTTAACTTCTCCATCAAGCCACCTATTAGGAAATATTTTAGGTAAATCATCAGATTTTGCATTAGTTTGACTTACATCAAATACATATCCTTGATTAAATACTATTTTCCCTTTGTTTACTTCTATCTTCCCTTGCTCTATTAACTTCTTTTCTTCAATAGTTGCATTTTTAACTTTAACTTCTTCTCCTTTTTCATTTATAAAATAATCACTTAGCTTATTAGGAACTAATATTTTAATTCCTTTCTCACCTTTATTAACTGTATACCCTTTTTCTTTCCAAAAAGTATATGAACCTACTGCTAACGCTCCACGGAATTGTTCTTGAATTAAAAAAGCATTTCTTAAAGAGTAATTATAAAATCTAGATATATAATCAATTAACTCTTTTATCTGTTCTGGAGTATCAAAACATTCTTTAATTTTATTTTCAGCTACACTTATTAATTGATCAACTTCTTTCTTCTTTTCTTCAGCAGATTTCTTTTTATAATTTTTCATTTTTCTTTCTCCTTTCTAAAATTTTTCTAAATAAAAAAGTGGCTTAGCCACGCCCACTTCGTGGTGACACTTTTGCTATTTTATCATCTTAAAACCATTGGTATTACTAGCTTTTAAACTTCAATTTTTTTATACTTTCCTATACAGTAAAAAAGTGTTCCCCGGGAACACTTCTTATCAGGCTATTTTATAACTATATACTTTAAATTTCTTTGTCCTCTTTTCCTGAAAATTTTATATAATAAAACGCCAGGTATTTTTCCTGGCGTTATTCTCTATTTCCTTCTTCTTTTAGTTACTTCTATTTAACTTTGATTTTTATAAAAAACATTCCAAATCCTCCTATTACAGAAAGTATAGCTCCTATAGTTCTAATACTTACTGTTACAGATTCAATAATCCATTCATATGAAGAAGTTTCCATAACTCCACCATTTAATGTAATACAACTTTCACCAACTATGTATCCAATTAAAGGCGATAGTAGTATAATTACTAAACCTACTATAGTAATGATTTTTACATCTTTATTTTTCATGTAAGCACACCCCCTAATATTTATTAAAATAGTTATTATTATATAATAATATACCATATTTATTTTAATATTTTATCTCTAAATTTGTTTCCTATTTCCTCTAAATATGAAATATATTTAATTGCACTTTTATATCTTTTCATAATTTCATTTATTACAATTCCTTCTGCTATAATTACCATTAATAAAATTATGATTATTACATTTACCATATCTTTTCTCTCCTCACCTAAAAATTTATATAATAAAACGCCAGGCGTTTATCCTGGCGTTTTATTTTAATATTTTCAATATAATCACTAATTATCTACTACTATTCAAATTCTATTAATTTCTTATCCTTATATGGAAGGAGTATAAGATCATCATTATTTTCTTCTACTAATATATTAATCTCTCTTTTAGATAACTCTACCTTAAATTTTTTATATCCTGTTCCATCTACAACTGAAATAGGTTTAAGTATTATTCCGTCATCAAGCACCTTCTCTATTCTTGCTAAATTATAGTCTTTGGTTTCATCAAATTTCATGCTCTACATCTCCATTTCATTTTATATTCTAACCCCATTATTATACTCTATCTCTCTTTGTAATCTTTCGTAAGCTAATTCATTTTTTATTTTTTCAAAGTCTTTATCAAAAGCTTTCTTTAATCTTTGTATATCTTTCGCATTTAATATTACATTTCTATTTGTATAATTTTTTATAAATTCATCACTTTCTTTTTTCTTAACAACTTCATTTTTTATTTCCCTAAGAATTGTATTTCCCATTCTATAATACAATTCATCTATTTTATTCTGTTTATAATTTTTATAAAAGCCTTTTTCTCCCTCCCCATATACTTCTTTTAAATATTCTTCCTCTGAATCTAAAGCTTCAATTAATTTATCAAACTCATTCTTTTTATAATTATCTATATAATACTTTGTCAACTCATTTAATAATGGCTTAACTTCATAAAGAGAATTATAACCATATTGCCATTGCCTTTTATCTTCTGGTAACTTTTTTATTATTTCTGTTACCATTCTTTTCATTTCTATATCTTTATGAAAAGATATTTCTTTCTTCCCATCAATAATATTATTTCTTATTATGTTATTAATCTCCTTTTGCTCCTTACTTCTATCAATAAGAGTATTAGCAAATTTACTTTTCATTTTATATAAATTTTTATACTTAATAAATCCATCTTCTTTAGTATATCTTGTAGGATCTAATTCAACACTTGCAATATGAACATGAATATTATCTGTATTAAAATGCATAGAAGCACTCCAAATTAAACTATTAAATTTCTCTTTCTCTATCAATTCTGACATTGAATTTCGTACAGCTTCCATTATTCTTTTTTCATCTAATGCACCAGTTCTTCTATCATACAATCCTTGTTTTTCTAACCATTCATTATCAAAACTAAAAACATCTTGCCACATAAAACTTTTATTTTCTTGTGCAATAGAAAAACATCTTTTTAACTCTTTTCTCTCATCTTCATTCAAAAAATCTTTATCACTTGTAAATAGATTACCACACTTTTTAGGATTTCCCATATAATCATTGAATAATGAATAATCTTCAATTTTATAATTTCGAACTGCTTCCTCTCTATCAATATAATTAATATAACTTGAAAATTTTTCACTACTTGATTTAACCCATTTACGTTTATGAACTATTCCTACCATAATAATCTCCCTGCTATACTATTTCATTAATATCTTTCATCTAATCCTTTTACTATTTTAGCTTTTATTCTTTTATCAACTATTTCTGTTGCATTAGTTAATGCTGGTGATAAAATATCATCTGTTGTTGCTAATCTACCATATTTAGATATTACAAAAAATCCATTAATTAATTCTAAAAGAATTTGAGTATTTCTATCTGTTTCATTACTAGACTTCTTTATACCTTTGACATCAATTTTAATCTGATTTGATACTTCCTTTGCTATTAATTTTATCATTGCTTCTGTTGTAATATCTGAATTTTTTCTATGTTCTCTTATAATTAAGTCTAATGCTTCACTATTATATTTAAGATTATTTTTTTCTTTCACTTCCTCTATATAATCAATATTTTTTTGAGATAACATATAAATTTTTCTTTCCCTATTTGCCATAAAAAACCCCTTCTTTTTTTATTTAAATTTCTTTTAAGGGCTTTGCCCTCGCTATCGCTCCCCCATAAACTTTAAAAAAGTTTAATCAAATACCAACAATGAATTATAAAATATCTTTGATGGAAATTCATCTGTAGATATTTTATAAGAGCATAAAGAGAAACTGTCCCCAAAAGTATTGGGGAGCTAGGCAAAGCCTAGCGTTTCTAAGGGGACAAAATCTTTTCCAATTATACACGTTCATCATACTAAAATCATACTTTAATCATACCTTTTATGCATATCCATCATACTATAATTTATCTATATTCCTTTTTCTTTTCTCCAAGCTTATTTATTTTTTCTTCTAGTTCTTTTATATTATTTTCATTTTTTCTTATCTCATTTTCTAAATTTACTATTGTCGTTTCCATCGAACTTATTAAACTTTCTGTAGATTCTACTTCATTTTCTGTTTGGTATTTCTTTTCATCTTCTAGTGAATTTATTTTGCTATTCAAATCTTCTAACTCTGATTTTTTATCAGATATAGTCTGATTTATTTCTTCTATTCTTGACTTTATATCATTAATTTCATTATCAATTACTTCAATTGTGTATTCGTTCCTACTCTTCTTTTTAAGATTATCTTCTATTTTTATATCTCTTATATCTGAATAAAACTTAATATATTTTTTGTCATCTACTTCATTTTTTTCTTTTACAGTTAAAGATAATGCTTCCCACTTTCCACTTACTACTGTTGTAACAATATAATCACTATAAGTTATTTGTACTACTTCGCACGGTATTATTTCTGTTGGATCATTCTTTTCTCTAACAGTAAAATCTAAATCTAAATTACTATTTAAAATATTATCTTTTAATTTTATTGTAAATTGTACTAATCCATTGTTCGGATTATATTTTCTATCCTTTATATAGAAAGTAGTATTATTAAGATTCATTTCTTCATTTATTCCTGTAGTAATCAAACTCAATTCCTTATTAAAAATTAAATTTGATGACAGAAAAAATAAAACTCCAATCACAAATATTGAAGTTAAAAAATAATAAGGAACTGTTTTATTCTTTTCTATTTTTCTTTTTATAATATCAACTTTTTCTTGAATTTCCTCTCTAGTCATTCTTAAAATCCACTCCTTACTAAGATAACTAAACTTATCTCTATATATAATTCTCTTTTTTCTTCTTAAAATTAATAAATAAAAAAAGATGTCCCCATAGGACACCATTCATTATATTATACATAAATAACTAGGTATTATTATATCAAACTTATTCTTCTTTAAAACATTAATTGTAATAGCAATTACCTCATAACTATTAGTTATTTTTTCTTCCTTATGCAATGAGTTTATTATCTTTAATACTTCATTAGAAATTAGTTTTACATCTGAATAGTTAAGACTAAAGTTTATATCCTTTGCAGAATTTTTTATACTTCTCTCTAACTTTTCTACATTGAACTTTTCAATGCATCCATTCTTTTTTATAATTTTCAATTCCATATTACCACCTCATTTGTTTATATATTTTTATTATAACATAATTTTTTATCCTGTTTTAACAACCCTTCTTATTACTCCATTAAACCTTTCAACATAATATCCTTTAAACTCTGATACAGTTACACCGTTAGATGTTCCATCATGTAAGAACTTATTATCACCTAACCATATCCCTACATGACCATTAGTCTTATAAGTATCAAAGAAAATTAAATCTCCTCTTTGGATATCATTGAAGCTAACTTCTTCTCCTAATAATACTAATGTATCAGTAGTAACACTTGCTCTATTTCCAAGTTGAACACCTGTAGTTGCATAACAATAATGTACGAAGGAACTACAATCAAATCTACCAGCGTCTACATCTTCTTGTGTCCTTCCTCCACCCCATACATATGGTGATTTATCTACCCACTTCATACCAGCCTCAATAGATTTTTCAATAATACTATTACTACTTGCAGTTAACCCTACATCTCTAAATTCTATTGCATATTTAAAAACTTTATTAGGGTAATCATGTTGTGCATTATCTAAATCCACACTCATTCCATAGAATGGTCCGCCATTATAACAAGCAAAAATCCTTCTTAAGGTCTCTCTAAAATCACTATCATTCTCATCACTATTCCATTCAATTAAATCCATATTTTCATTGCTATTATAATTAAGACTACTTACTTTTCCTTGTTTATATAAAACATAGTTAGTATAATATCTTATTTCATATGCTCCAGCATATATCTGAGCTTTTGGATCAGTTAAAAATATCCCCCACATTTCTTCGCTATCATTAAAGGAATATCCATTATCTAAATATATCTTTCCTAATCCATTATCAATTAAATATTTCCACAAATCTTTTCCAGTTGAAGTATCTATCTTTTGTATTTGCATTATTCCATAAGCACCTTCATAACTAGTATTAGGATTAAAATTACTTTCTTGCTTAGCAACTGCTGCTAAACACCAGTTAGGTATATTAAACACACTAGACACTTCATTGAAATACGGAACATATTCTTGTGGTACTCCTAATGCTCCTATATCTGTAATACTACTTCCATTTCCTGAATTCATACTATAATTTTGATTGGTTATAACAGCTATTGTTGCTGTCATAAGTAATAAAGTAATTATAGTAACCACATTTAATGACACAATTATTTTCATTGTCTTTTTTATTAACTTTTTCTCTTTAGACAATCATATCCTCCTTTCCATATGAATTTATCTGTACTAATAAAGGCGTCCACTAGGGACACCTTCACTCTATATGAAAATATTATATTTTAATCTTGCTAACTCAAATAGGATAGCTATTCTAAAATCAATTACCTCATAGATAGATTTATTACTATGAGAATTAATCCATTCAATTCCGTCTGTATGAATATTAGGAAATAATTCTACTATATTTACTACTTCCTTTACTGTTATATCATTATCCTTACCCAACTCTACACCACTGCTAATAGAGTGTATTCCATTATATATATAAGTTATATCAACCAATTCATAATATTTCCCCATATGATTATCTTCCATATATTTAAAAATATTATTTTTCAAATATACTATAGCATTTCTCTTTCTTTCTCTCCTATATGGGACTACTATTATTGTATCATTCCTTAAATTGATTTTTTTATTTAACCTGTTAGTCACATTAACTTTATTACCTTTTTCATCTACATAAAATTCAGGAATAAATGTTTTTCTAGTAATATTTAATGTTTGAAATCTAGGACTATAAATTATTTCTGTTAAAAAACTATACTTTAAATCATTTCTTATAGTTTCCATCATATAATCTAACATTATAATCGCATTTTCTTTAGATTCATTATCAATAATATCTTTAGCCCATGAAATGGCATTATCAAATTTATGTTTACCTGTAATATTACCCTCTTTTTCTTTCTCTAGTATTTTCTTTTTCAATATGTTTTTTATCAATTATATTCATCCTTCCAAATTAAAGTATATTAATTATACTATAGTACAATTTTTCTTGAAGAATATTATATCTTTTTTCTAAATTCAAAAAGTTACTTATTACATCAAACCATTCTCCCTTTATTATTGATTTTTTTATCATTATAAGAAATTTTATATATCCAATATCTAACGTATCTATTATTTCTCCTTCGTACTTTATTTTTTTAATATTCTCATATTCCTTAATCGGTTTTATTTTTTTTAATCTTTCAATGGCTTTAGAAATTGCTTTCTTACCTTCTATATTAAATTCTAAGTTTTCATTTCCTCTATCTTCAAAGAATACCCAATAATCTTTTCCATATTTTTTTTCATATTCTTCTAAATCTTCAATTAAAACTTTTAACTCTTTTTCCATATATTCTCCTTTAAAAATATTCCCCTGGAACATTTTTTTATTTTAATCAACATTGTATTGGACAACTTTATATTCATTATCTATTTTTAATAATCTAACTTCATAGCTTTCATACCCACTATTAGATTTTTGATCATACTTATCTATAGCACTCCACCCTACCCTAACACTAAATATAATATAATCATTATCATATTTATTATCTACTTCATAAGATTCAACTGTCTCTATAATTCTTCTTTTAATAATTTCATTTTTTCCTAAGTGAATATATAAAGCTTCTACTTCTCCCTTGAGTTCATCTGCTACATACTTTACCGCTAAATCTATTGTTTCTTTTGGTTTTTCTATATCAAATGTTGTAATTGCTTGTACAAAATTCTCTGCTACATTCTTAGCTTTAATCCTCTCCTTAAGAGAAAATTTACTTTCACTTAATAGCTTATTATTAAATCTAATTTCTTCATCTGACTTCCCTGTTCCGATACTAGTTTTAAATCCTTCTTCTACAACTATATCTTCTGACTCAACTTGATTATTTTTATCAAATCCTTCTAATGCATCATTCAACTGATACTCATTATATTCTTCTTCATTTTTCTCATTAAAACTATTTGAATTTTCATCTATCATTTGAGTTTTATTTTTTTTATTTTCATTTGCTTTTTTAAAACTTTTAATTCCAACTCCTACTCCCGTAATAACACAAACAGTAAGTACTCCTATAATTACTAACTTTATCTTTTTATTAATCATTTTAAGCACCTCCAGCAAATAATTGCTTCTCTTTATCTGTAATCTCTACATTAAATTTTATATTCTTATACCCATTTATGGATAAAATACATTCACCTTTTGTAAATGATGGTATTCTCTCTATTTCACTTTCTGTTATTTGGCCAGCAAATATCTCTTTTAAAGATTCTTTTGAATTATTATCTTGTTGCATTATAAATTTATATTGAGTTAATTCAAATAAAGTTTTAATCTTATGCAATGCTTCACTATCTATATTTTCTGGTACAACATCTCTAATGCTTTGAGTTGCAAATATAAGTCCTGCAAAATATTTTCTAGCTTCCCTTTCAAATGATATGGAATAATCGACTGCCATTAAATTATCTGAATTAATAAATTTATGAGCTTCATCTATTAATACAAAGAACTTTTTGCTATCTTCAAAACTAACTTCTCTTTTATCATATAATTTCTTTGCTATTGAACCTTGCTTTAAAGCATTGTTCCATAGCATTGTCATTATGTTAAATGTTTGAGCATTAAATACTCTTCTATCAAATTGTGCTAAGTTTTTGATTTCAAAACTTACAATCTGCTCTTCATAGAAATTCTCTAGTGTTGAATGACCATTAAATAATTTACCATAATCCTTGACCATACTTTCAACATTAAGTTCTATATACTCAAGTCTTTCTCTCTTTGTATCAGATATATTCTTTCTCACTATTTTCTTATTAAAATCTTCGTAAAGCTCTTTTCTTATATATTCTAATAATTCCTCCATTATTGGATATTCATTAGCTTTATAAGTTGTTGCTTTACTTATTTCTATTCCACAATAACTATAGAACTCTCTCAATATTCTCTCAAATTCTCTTAATTCTGCTTGTCCAGCTTTTGGAGAAAGACATTGATAAATCATACTTACCTTACTTAGATGATTCATATAGCTTTGTTCTTCTAATACCTCATTTGTATCTTCATCTATAACAGTTGCAAATACCTGGAGTAAATTTATAATTCCATCTGTTCCATCTAAGGCTATAACCTTTCCACCTAATTCTAAAACTAACTCTCTGAACTCACCTGCTATATCAAATACTCTAACCATATTCCCAACAATAGCAGTATTTTTTAATAACTTTTTTAATAGTGTAGATTTACCAGCACCCATAAGCCCAACTACTAAAGCATTATATGATTTTCTAAAATCATTCATTGTAAATATATCTAAAAGCATATTACCACCAGTTCTAGTTCTTCCTAAATACATACCAGTTGGATCACTTAATTCTGTAAAGTGGAATGGATACCCTCCCCCTAAATAAATAGATGGTATTGGTTCTCCTACTCTCTTATTTTTGAAATAACTTTGATTAGTTGCACTTTCAAATAACGACTTCCACTCGTACTCTTGTTCGTTTATTAATATAGCACCCCTATACCCCTTGTTCTTTATTGATTCAAGTACATCTTTAACTCTTATATCTAATTCCTCTAATGTTAAAGCTGATACATAATACCTAATAGTTACCAGCTTAATAACTTCCTCATGTTGAGTTATATCATCTACTAACCCTTGTAATTTCTCAACTTCTGCTGAAGCTTTTATTCTATCAATATTGCTTACTGCATCATCTATTCTTGTATATTGTTCTGATATAGACCTTTCTAGCTTTTCTAATATTTGACTTTGGTTTTCTGTTGATATATCAACAGTTACTATAACATCAGATAAATCTGTTAAGTCTTCAAGCCAATAATCATCTACTCTTGTTTTAAACTCATATATCCTTATACAACTTTCGTAACCATCACCTTTTATTATTGCCCTATCAGAAAAACTAACACCTCCCACTGGTTGAATAGTCTTTAATAAATATGGATTATAGTCTATCTTTTTTCTTAAAACCATCTTCTATCCTCCTAAAGTTTTGTAAAATAAAAAGATACTAAATTCAATTAGTATCTTCCTACTTTTACTTGTTTTAAAAATTCAATTGGATTTGTTCTATTATTTATATATCCTTCTTAATTTAATTGATAAGTTTAGTATTAGGATTATTCAACTTGAATAATATCTTTAACTTCTTTTCCACAGTTAATGGTATAAACTGCACTGCAATGTTTTGACTTCTGAATAAAGTTCTTTTTATACTTTCCTTATCTTCAGTATCTTTAATAAAGATCATTATATAAAACTCTCTATTTTGCCTGGTAGATTCTAAATATACTAATTGCTCCAATTCTTCAATTAACTCATAATAATATTTTTCATTATCACATTCTTTTAATTTCTTCTTTATATTTTCTTGCTGTTTTAGTGTATTAACTGGAAAATTCATAGTTATTAATTTAAAGTCAAAAGGATATGCTCTTAAAAAAGATATGAAATTATATATATTCATTTTAGATTCAATATCTGTTAATGAATATATATCTTTACTATCTATTTGAAATAAATCTAAATATCCATTCTTCATTATTATTCCATCGTCATCATCAACATCTACAAATCCTAATAACTCCTTTGTAGATAATAATACTTCTTTATTAGCTTTTTTAAGTTCTTGCAATTCTATTTTTTTCTGTTTCTTCTCATCTTTTTTAGCCCTTTTTTCTTCTTTTGTTAATTTAATTTTCTCTTTCTTATTACTTTTTTTTATTTTAACATAATCAAACTTTTTCATTGCCATTTTAATTCCTCCAAAATAATAGGAATGGTTTTTAGCCATTCCTTATACTCTTATATATGATTTTCTATTTCTAACTAATGCATAATATATACTTTGATACTTTCTTCTCTTTGGATTAATTAAGCTCTTACTTCTAAAATAAATTGCCATAATAAACATAAATATATAGTATGGTATTCTTAATGGTGGATATACTAAAAAGTTTAATATCCAAGCAATACACATAAATCCACCTATAAAAGCTAAATCAAAAACATATAGCTTTTTAGTCAGCTTCATTGATGATGAAATCTCTTTTGGTAAAACATATGCCATTACTTCTTCTCACCTTTCTTATCTTTATTTCTTCCTTTAATATTCCACTTGCTGGTAGTGTTATATCCTAAGTTATAGGCTCTGTTGACGCTATCTACAAACTTTGATTTCTGTACTCCATCTTTTATATATTCCCCAATAGTCCTATTCTCCATTTTACCATTAACATCTATCCTACTACTATTCTCATTACTAATAGTATTATCCTTGCTACTGTCGCTACTTCTACTTTCATTACCACTTCTATTTTCATTGCTACTTCTATTTACATCATTGTTATTCTTAGCATTAATATTACCTTTTGAACCTTTAGGTATATCTTCGTTGTTTATATTATTTTCATTGTTATTACCATTTTTATTAACATTATTAGTATTTATATTCTTAGGATTTATATTTTCTTTTATATTTCTTGAATCTGAACCATTTTTCTTAGATTTCACTTCTTCTTGTAATGTTTGTCCATTAGAATATCTTTGTTTATTGTCTTTATTTGACTTCATTTCTTCTTGTAGTGTTCGATTATCTAAATCATTTTCCTTATTATTATTTATGTTAGGTTTATTTAAATCTTTATTTGGATTATTTTTAAGTTCTTCTATTTCCTTAAACTTATCATTTAATCCATTTAAATTAGCTTCATTATTTTTACTTGCTTTCATTTCTTCTTGTAATGTTTCTCCATTAGAATATCCTTGTTTATTATCTTTATTTGACTTCATTTCTTCTTGTAATGTTTTTCCAGCTTTATCTTGCTTTTTAATACCTTCTGAATTATTACTAGTGCTATCACCTTGCTTATTACTATCTAAATCATTATCTTTATTGGTATAATTATTACTTTTATTATCAGCACTGTTACTATCAGATTTATCTTTATTTCCGAATATACCCGCCATAGCTCCACCTGCTCCAGCCATTCCTAAAGCTAATCCATTTCCCAATTTAGACATACCATTAACGAATCCTTTTCCTGCATTTAAAGCACCTTTTGTAACACCATATCCAGCCATTACAGTTCCCCAAGCACTTTTCAATCCAGCATCTATTCCAAGTATTCTTTCAACTAAGTTAGGACCATCTATAACTGCTACTGCTCCACCAATGATCATCATTATTTTTAAAATTCCACTACCACCTAATCCATTATTAACAAGACTTTTAGTTATCCATGAATTATATAGTATATACATATTTGTTAATATGGCTGTAATAAATAACACAATAAAAATAGAAATGATATGTTTTACCATTTCTTTAAGTTTCCTGCCATCACTAACATCTGCAAATGCTAATAGTGTTGCAAAAAACTTATTAAAAGCTAATTCAAACATTAACCTAGCTACTTTTAATATAATGCAAACAAAAGCTATTCCAATTGCTCCAAGAGATATTATTACAGGTATAAAATCAATATTATATCTGTAATACATCTCATCTACTTTAAACCATCCTTTTTCTAATTTAACTAATTTTTTATCTCCATTTTCATTAAACTCTATCTTTTTCTTAAATAAATCCGAATTGCTAACTTTACTTGCATTAAGAGTTTCATTAATATCTATATTGTATACATTATCTGCACTTATATTATTTTTTTCACCTTCTAAGTCAAAATCTTTCGTATCTAAATAATATATATCATATAAACTTTCCTTAACTAAACTATTAGTTATGCTTTGATTTGTATTTTTAGCACTAGTTATAGCTAATTTAGTAATATCATTCATTTTAGTCATAAATGTAGAAAGTAACATTACTACTAATATTGAAAATAATATATTTGATGGTAATTCATTTCTATTTTGTTGTCTATTAAATATAATCTTAAAGCCTAATAAACCTATTGAAATTCCAAGAATAGTCCAAACTATAGGCTTATATTTATCTATTAACTGAGTAATTTCTGGACTATTAAAAAATCCATTTAAGGTATATATATCACTTGTAGTCTTTTCTATTCCATTAACTAGTTTTGCTATTAAGTTTATCAATCCCCACCCTAGCCATCTGATACAACTTTCAAATACATCTCCTAATTCAAGGACTCCATTTTCAACTAATTTATAAAGAGTATCCACCTTTTATCCTCCCTCCTATTTCATTCTATTTATCACTTTTTTTCCTAATTCAATATAATAATTTAATTTCTCATTATTAATTTCAGTTGCCAACTCACACAATCTACTCCATTCAGAATTAGAATCAAATATTTCAGCACCTTGTTTAACCATCTCTATAGCTCTATTAATTTCATCTATTTCTTTCAGTGTAAATATATTTCCTAACTCTATATATTTTTCTGTAGATTTATTAATTATCCCAATTTGATTTTTCTGTATATTATTTTTATTCTTAACTTCATTTTTATTTCTATCTTTGAATAATATTAAATCTTCTAATATTACATTTTCATGAAGTGTATCTATCTTTTCATTTATAAGATTTTTTGTATTATCAAAAAAACTTCCTAAATACTCATATCTGTATTTAAGAGTATGTTCTTCAGTATTAAAAATAGGGAAAGGTCTAATTTTATTGCCTTTAATATCACGTCTTTTAGTTCCTCTAACAATAGCAATTTCCCCTTCTTTTAAATGCATTAATTCATCAGTGGTTAATAATTTTCTTCCATCAACACTTTCTGTTTGATGTTTTGTTGTATCAAGTATCTCACCACTTCTTGAATAAGTTACAATTGTCTTATCTCCCAATAGTTTTGAAAATTCTTCAGCAGTCTCAACTTCGTTAGTAAATATATAAAACTTATTGGAGCAATTACCTAATATGGTTTTATAATCATCACCATATAATTTCTTTAACTGAGATATAGCTTGAATAACTAAGTTAAATTTAATATTTCTACCTAGACAAACCGTTATAATGCTATCCATACCTTCTATTGCTGGCATACTACCAAATTCATCTAATAAGAAAATAACTTCTCTATCACATTTTGCAGGAATATTGAAAGTAGCTTCTTTTGCTAAAACATAATATAGTTGCCTCACAAATATACTTGCTATAACATGATTAGACTTATCAAAATCAGGAATTGTCATAAATAGAGCAACAGGTCTATTATCTTCAGACTTAAGCCCTATATCTTTTAAGTTAATAGAATTCTTTGAAGTTAATTTTGCTATCTCATCCATAGTAAATATATTTAATTCTGACATTGCAACACTAAAAATAGACCCCCTAGCTTCTCCTTTAGAAAAGTTAGAAGTGGCATATTGCATTTTAGCCACTGATTTAGCTGGTAACTTTGCAAAATACTTATCTAATTCATTATTTCCCTTAATATCCGTTTTAGAACCTAGCTCTGATAACATATTAGCAACTGTATAGAGAGTTATTTTAGATTTTACTTTCACTCTTTCTTCTTCTAACTCTAATATTCCACTGTCTATTTCATTAATCAACTTATCATATTTTTCTGCTTGTCCTTCTTTTTCTATTAGCTTTTCCTTTTCACAATTTAAATTATCTATTCTTTCTTTTATCACTTTATCTTCATTAAAACATTCTTCTATTACTGCAAGAATTAAAGCATTAACTAAACTCATAGCTGAATTTGGCCAAAAAGGGTCTTTTACATCAGGTTTATAATAAAGCATATGAGTTAATGTCTTACATAAACTTTGAGCTGTACTATAATCATTTTTTTCATATGCATCAATTACTAGTTGTAGTGGATTATAACTCATTGAGTTCATAGGTAAAATTAAGTTTAATACTTCAACTCTATACCCCCTTGCTTCAAGTATTTCTTTAGAAGCACCATAGAGTTCTGCCTTAGGATCATTGACTACCAAAGAAGCCTTTTTTTCTGCTCTTGAATATAGATCAATTGATGGAAATACAAACAATTCACCTTTACCACTTCTAGTTGTTCCTATTATAAGATTATTGGTTGGACTATCATCTATAAATACCTTATCTTTATCTCTTGCAATAATAACTCCACCTTTTCCTTCATATCCTCCAAGTTCTCTTTCTTCTGAAGTTTCAACTTCATTAACGCATTTATATTGCTCTTTTATTTCTTCCATAGTAGTAAATCTACTATTTCCTTTTTGTCCTTCTTTTATATCTTTAAAAGAAGCTTTAAAGTTAAAAATAACCTTTCCTAATACTAATATCATTACTCCATAAGCTAATAAATATAATAATGGATATGATAGGTTAGGCATAAACAAATTAAATAATAGATTAAATTCACTCTTTCCACCTGCTAATGATAGAAATATTCCATCTATAGAATTAGAAATTAAATTTACTAACATAGTTACGAATATAAATACTCCTATTATAAATGTTAATAAGATTTTTTTATCTGCTAGTCTTTTTACTAATTTCATTTCTCTGTTAGCTTCTTTTTCTTCTAACAAATCATTAAATTCTTTCTTCACATCTGAAATAAACTCATTCATCTTTTTCCTCCTATAACACTCTATAGAAGGGAAGCTATGCTTCCCTTTCTAAAATGTTATTTTTGTTTCTAAAAAACTTGCTATAGCTGAAGCTCCTATAATAAACACAAGACCAACACCTGCTCCTATATACCACGGTTTAGCTTTTCTTAATCCTTCTGCTCCCCCAAATATTTGTAGAAAACCTCCAACACCAAAGGCTATACCAGCAGCAGGAATACCAAGTATCTGCATCCATTGAATAAATTCATTTCCTAAATTTGCTAGTTGCTGTATAACGTCCATTTATATTTCCTCCTTAAATCTATCTTCTTTTATTATTTCTTCTACATTAATAAGATTTTCTTCACAAAACTTTTTAAATACTAAAGTATTGTACTCTAATACTTTGATAACTTTATCAACTAAAACATCATATTTATTTTCATGTTCTACTAATTTGTTTAGATATAAAAATTGTAATTCTAAATATGTTTTTAAAAATTCATTCCTGCTTTTATATCCTAATTCACTTGCTCTTTCATCAATCTTTGTAACTGTTGCTTTTGATAATCCTCGAACTTTTATCTCCACTAATATTAATCACTCATTTCCTTTCTTAGATTTAGACCTTCTTTCACTAACTTTGAATTGGTAAATATAACTTTTGTATGTTGTTCATTTAACCACTCTTCATAGCTTTTACCACTTGCTTCAATTACTGCAATTGCAATTTCTTTAATATCTTTATCAATCTTTTCTCCTGCCATAGTAATCACCTCCTTTCTAATAAAAAAGAACTTCCCGGCTATTACCTGTCAGAAGTTCTTTTCTTAAAAATATCTATATAAAAAAGTGTTCCCGGGGAACACTTTTATTTAACTCTTACCTTGTATAAACTTTATTTTTCTTATTTATTATTTTAAATTTAATACCATCTAATTTACTTAATAACTCTTCTTCTCTTTCTAATTCACTGGCTTTTATTTTTTTATTCCAGGATTTCTTTTCTATTCCATAGCCATTATAGATATACCCATTTTGTTTTAATCTATAAAAAACATCATAAAATTCTCTTTTATGATTAGTTGTTCCCCTATCAACATAATCAATATGATGAGCCACTTCATGTAATATTGTTGTGATTGTGTGATTATATGGTCTTGATAAATTAAATATTTCTATTAAACTTCTATCCCAAGTATACCTACCATGAATACTTTTCATTTCTTTAGGTATTATCTTAATATAGAATTTTTTATATTTTTCTTTATTATCTTTATAAAGATAATCTATAATATCACATACTGTTAAATATATTTTATACTCCATACCTATCAACTCCAGACATAAATAAAAGCGTTCCCTTGGAACACTTTTATTTATAAGCATTTAATTTCTTCTTTAATATTTCTAAAACTTTTCTCATTCCTAATATAATTCTTATATAAGACTTTTTTATTAAAAATAGTATTAATATAAGCCATAATATCTTTTCAACATCAGTATTGGTTTTGCTCGATACTTCAATCATTCCAACGAAGATAAAAGGAATATATAGCGAAGAAATTACTAAATTAAATAAAACATTAATTATATCTAAGATATTAATTTTAATTTTTCTATTCAAGAAAATTACTCTAAATGATGATATAAAAATCAACATTATTCCTCCAAATGTAATTACAGCTTTTAACAACTCATTATAATCAAATGTATTCCAATCCATCATTCCAAATTCAATCATTTTATTCCCTCTTTTCCTTATTTTTTTGCATTAAAAAAAGTGTTCCCTGGGAACACTTTTATTTTTCTTCATCTTTAAATATTATTAAAACCATACTAATAATTAAACAAATAAATAAAGGTAACGATATACTAAGAAATAATTCTCTAATCTCATATAAAACAAAGAAATAATTATATAAAAATAGGCATATAACTCCATTACTTAGTACTAGAATACTCCATTTTGATTTTCTTTTCTTTATTCTACAAATAACTATAGAAAACCATACAATAATAAACATTAAGAATATCATTAAGTAAAACATTTCTTATTCCTAATCCTCCTATAAAAAAGTGTTCCCCGGGAACACTTTTAGCTACTACCGCACTCCACATTAACTTACTCGCTTTGCTGCGTTACTTAATATTCCGTTTGGTTCAAAATTTCTTTTATCTTATCATCAATAATTCTTTCTATCTCTGCTCTTTCTTCTTCCGTAAATATTCTTTCACATCTTTCATGATCTTCTTTTATTAACTTCTTTATGTATTCTGAAAAACTCTCCTTTGATAAAGCAAATATCATTAACTTTCTCTCTGATTTCTTAAAACTAACTGAATATACTAATCTCACATTTATGCTCCATTACCTTCTCCAAGAAAACATCTCCAGGAAACAATTCTACTTTTTTATCTTTTTAAACATTAAATCATCTATTGTAATTCCGTATAACCTCGATATTTTAAAAAGTTCCTCCCAGGTTGGAACTCGCTTACTCTTTTCTAATAAATTATATCTATCTTGTTCTATTCCTGTTCTATTACTTACATAACTTCTTTTCCACTTCTTTTTACCTCTTAATATCTTCATATTTTCACAAACATACTCATTACGCATCTCTAACAAACTCCTTTTCGACAACTAAATCATCTACAGATATATCTAATGCTTTAGATAACTTTACAATAATATCTATCCCTATCTTATTCCAACTTCCACTTTCGATACCAGTAACGCTAGTTAATGATACTCCACTTAATTTAGCCAACTCATTCTGATTTAATCCTTTTTTTATTCTATTCATTTTTAATAGCCAAGGAATATTTACACTTTCATTTACAATAATTTTCTCCACTTTTTTACACTTCCTTTATTTGATTTTTAACTTTTTTCTTGCTAAAATATAGTTAAATTCCGATATTTTTTGTACAATCTTATATCTTAAATTAAATACCACTCTAGTAGTAACTTAATTTAAGATATAAGAAAAAGTGTTCCCCGGGAACACTTTTTTATTTCAAAATAACTTTAAGAAGAACTAATATTGATACAGATTAATTTAATGTTTTCCCCATTCAATCAAAATAGTTCTATTTTATCATTTAGTTATATACTTCTTTCTTAAAATCTTTCTCTTTAAAATTATAGTTTTCATGTTTTGGATCACTAATAAATATTGGTTTATCCTTTATTGCATTTATATTTACTATTTGGAATTCTCCCATTTGACTCCTACATTTTATTTCCATTCTATATACTTTTTCTCCCATTCAAATATTATATTTTCTAAGTTCACATTCTTATTTTTCTTTGTCCTATATATACATATTAGTGAGTTGATCATTTCCATATCATTTTCAGTTAATCTATTAAATTCTATATTCTCTCTTAACTCCTTAATACTAATTATAATAGAGTATAAAACTCTTTTATTTTCCCAACTATTATTCATGTAAAGTTCATCTAATCCCCTATATGCTAAATTAGCATAATAGCCAATTATTTTTCTTTCTTCTTCTTTTTCAAATTGTAGTGATTGATTTTCCTCATCTTCTATTATATCTAGTGAATTAATCTTCTTTAATTTATTATAATTCTTACTCTCTTTAAATTTAGCATACAAAATTATTGCTAATATTCCTATAACTATTAATATTGCTATAGAAATTATTCTAACCTCATCCATAGTATTTCTCCTTTCTTTATAAACTAATATTTATCATTGTCGAAAGCATAATTGCTGGAACAAATGCTATTTTATTTCCTTCTTTAAACCTCATATTCTTTATAGAAAAATATTTAAAGTTCAGTATTGGTAACAAAATACTTGACATTAACATTATTAATAGTAATTTTATTAAAGGATTAATTGTATTTAATGCTACTATAAAATATCCAATAGCAATGAATACTTCATTATCTCCCCCTGCATAAGCACCCAAAACTCTTAACATACAACTTATAGCAATAAAAAATACATAGGCTGTCACTCCTGGTATTGTATCTATTCCATTTAACACTTGACATCCCCATAAACCTAGTGATACTGCCATTGTTATATAATTCAAAAAACAATATACCTTCTGTATTTTGTAATCAATATAAGCTGATACAGTAAGGTAAATTAATAAATAATAATAAAACCAATAATAACTTGTTCCTTTATATCTGACATATAAAAAGACATTAAAAAAGAGTATTAGCAATGCTAATACTCCTTTTTCCTTATTTAACATTTTAAAACATACTTCTTTATCTACTTTTCCAAGTAGATTTATAATAAAAAATACTATAAACATACTTATTATAGATAGAATTAAACTCATAGCTTTCTCCTTACTCTGGTAATCTAATCCTTGTTCTTAGTTTATCTGTAATCTTCCCTTTAACCTGTAATGCTGGTTGTGAAACTTTCTTTTCTTCACCTTTAAAAGCTTCTACTGTAACACTATA
>OIFU01000359.1_pt1 | contig 24651 bp, 20 predicted proteins | sample 1582141 | NCBI WGS metagenome assembly OIFU01 (sample SAMN07501047, study PRJEB24779) | human gut metagenome | isolation source: stool | host: human infant | place: USA: Pittsburgh, PA
TGTACTCTCCGATTAAACTCTGACTTTTACCCCCCTTCCAAAACCCTCTCATATGCTCATTCTTAAAAAATTCCGATTAAACTTTAACTGCAATTTTCTCTTAAAAATGGTCGTATTTATTACCACTTATTCAGTCACTATTTATTCGGATTCCGAAGAAAGTTTGACTAATCAAAATTTCAGGATTAAGGAATAATAAAAAAGAGCCAAGCAGGACAATGCCTCGCATTGCAGAAAAAAGGATTAATATTTCTCCTATTTCTGTTACTTTAGGCAACTTCCTTACTCAACTCTTGTATTTATCTTGCTTTAGTCCTATTTCTAATTAATTCTCCACTTATTCCTTAAACCTATTTAACTCCTTACTCCTGAAGTTTGCAAAAGCAAACTTTATTCGGAAAAGTCATTGTTTAGTCGGAAAAATTAAAGTTTAGTTGGAGAAGACATAGTATAATATCTAAAGCTATTATACAGAAATAAGGAAAGTCTATTTTTTATATCTATATATAAAGATAATTGACATAAATTATTTTCTTAATATCAAAATTTAATATTATTTGATTTCTTATTGGTGTAAATTCTTTTTGTTTTTTATCTTTATTTTCCTTTTTATTTTTTGTATTATTGATTTCATTCTTTAAATCTACTAATTCATTTTTGTATGCCTTATAACTATAATCTATTGAATATAGAATTTCTGTTATTGTTAAACTTGGATTTCTCTTAATATGAAAAATCATAGTCCCTAACAAGCGATTTAAATAATACTGCAAATTACATAGCTGATATTGTGTATAATCATGTAATTTCCCACCATTATGTACCAAATCATTCCTTGTTCTATAAATTGAATTTATGGAATTTATAATTGCTATCTCAATTGTGTCAATATATTTAATTAACTCCTCTGGTTGACTTATGAACTTGTTAAGCTCTGCTAAATCTCTTTGTATCGTTACATATGTAATACTCTTATATAACTCCTCAGCATCATCTGATAATAAATATTTAGCAAATGCTTCAGTATTATATTTATTACTTTTTTCAGATGCTCTACATAATTCTAATTCTTCATTAGAAATTCTTTTATCTAAAAGTGGATATATTCTTTCCCATAATATATTCATCTTTTGTTTCATTATATACATACAAATAACTTTTGGAATTATACTATTAACTGTATCTATAATTGATTTTCCAGCATAAGACTTAACTAAATTTTCAATACATGTCCAATTATTTAAAAGATTATTTTCAGCAGTATTATCTAATGATTTATGCATTAAATTGATTACTGATTCTATTTCACTTATCGAGATATTATTAAATTTCTTATATCTAAGTTCATCTCTTAAAACAATAAAATCTTCTATATCTTCTCTCTCTCTATCATTTAATTCCCTTGAATATCCACTAACCTTGCTTAAATTTTTTTCTATAAACTTTCCATCCTCCTCAATTAAATATGTTGATATATCAACATTACTTACTGATTTATCTACAATTTTATATATTTCACTATATTCTTGTAATGGAAAAACTACTTTTTCTATAGCGCTATATTTATCACAACTATTTACAACAACCTCGCAATATGTTACCTTATTACTTTCAAAGAACTTTTTGTTACTTGGGTTTATCTCTATTATACTATTTTTATATTCTTCGAGTATTAGTTTGTACTCTATGTCTCCTATAGATATTATTTGTTTTTCATTTAACTCTTTTTTTATTTTATCTGGTAAATTATACTTTAAGATTATTTTATAATTTCTATCCTTATGATTTGATAACTCCCTAAACCTTTCAACGAAGCTTCTAAGTTCATCTTCATTAATTATATCAAATATTCCTTTAAAACTATCTCTCCACCACTCACTTAAATATCTTAGAGAATATCCTTTATATAATAATTCATTAATATAACACTCTACCACTTTATCAACTTCATCAAAAGATTTACAACCATTTAAAATTATCGAAATCCAATAGTCAAGAATATTTATGTTTAGTATTTTCTTATATATTGCGCTAATTGAATAAAATATATCATTATAATTTTTGTCCTCAATATCCTCATTATCACCATTTTTATTGCTTTTAGACCTTTGAATAAATTTCAAAAAATTTTCTATATCTCTTTTAAACTCACTACCTTCTCTAAAAGGTGAATTTTCAAAATAAAATATAATATTATTTAATAATGCTTTCCTACTTCTTATTAATTTTCTACTATCAGAACTTTTTCTAATTTCTTCCTCTAACTTTAAATATTCATCTAACAGATAGATAATACTATCAAACCTTATATTCTCTAACTTATAATATTCCGAATTATAATACTCTTTAATAGTAACTAAAAAATATTTATAAATATTTGCTGTTTTACTAATCATTTTTCCCCCTATAGCTATTGACATTACTAATTTAATTTACTATAATTATAACATAAAATAACATCTTATTAATGAATTTATTTAGTTAATTACACATATAATATAGTAAAAGACTGAGTGCTTCTTAGGGTTATAGGATTACAAGCGTAATTACTCCCCTTCGAATGCACTCTTTATTATTGTCTAATCTTCTTAGGAGTTATATTTTCAAACCACTCATTATCATTTTTATATAACCACGAATATAATCCTTTTCCAATTTTCTTATACTGACTTTTATTTAATCCTGGATTATCTCTTAGTACTTGTAACCATCTTTCCCTTTGTACTTCTCTATCTAATCGAGGATTAGGTATATAAGTATACTCCCCTTTCCCCTCTACTTCTTCTATGCTAAATACCTCTTCTATCGTTAATCCTAAGAATTGTATCATTAATAAATGCCTTAAGACATGCTTTTGCTTTTTAGATTTTCTTATAAATCTTCTTAACCAACTATTACCTACCTCTATATAACTCTGCATTAATTCCAAATACTCTTGTGAGTAAAATTCAATAAAAGCCTCTTCCATTTCCCTTAGCTTTAAACTGCCATTCTTGCTTGTAAATCCTTTTTCTCTTAGTTTATCTATATAAAGTGCATCAAAGAATTCTTTATCTTTGCCTTCTAAATCTAATTTATATAAATCTTCTATCATATCAACATATTTTAGATTTATATTCATAAACTCAAATCTACATTCTACTTCTTTCCCTCTAATACTTTCACTTAAACAACTATATTCAATTCTGCTCTTTGATGATAGAACTTCTGATTCTTTTAATAGTACATTATGTTTATTACAAGTGTACACCCCAGGTATTTGGTGAATTACTCTCCAATAACTTTCCCCATATTTTCTAATATCCTCTTTCATGCATTTTTCACAAAAATATAACTTATCTTTCATTATTATTTTACTTCCTACAAGCCCTAATGGTTGAAATGCATTAAACTTTTCACCCTCTATCATCCCATTATAAATAACTGCCTTTCTTTCTTTATCTAAGAATGCTGTAAATATTTTATACAACGTATTTTTTTCTATTATATCTTCTTCATTAATTAAAGCATTTACTGGAATATTACTAACTAATTTCTTTATATGTACAGGAAAATACACACTATTTAATGTGACTTCTTCATTATATAAATCTTTTATTAAAGCTCTCTTATTAACTATGCCTGCTTTTACTCTATAGCGTGAAATAACGCTATATAAAAGTTCCCCCTCATAAACTCTCGGAAAGAAATTAAGTATCTCTAAACTCTGATAATAAATCTTCTAATGTAGTTATTAACCCATATTTCTTAAGAGATTGATATGAATTTAATCCCTCTTTCTTTCCCATAATAACTATTTTCCTAACATCTTCATCATCTAAATCTGATATCTTTATTTTAATACCCTTTTCATTGTTTAGTACTTCCTTATTCTCAGTAATAACCCTATTACGACTCTTCCCTGAATCTGTACTAACTTTGTTAGTACCGCCCCTTAATCCTACGTTAGCTCTTCTAAGACCAACCTCCTGTATATCTTCAAATTCCATTTTCTTAACTTTATTATTACTTTTAATAGCTTCTACCATTGGATTTACCATAGTAAACTCGCTATCCCAAACTTTTTCTATCAAATCTATGGTTATATGCTCAGCGCTTTTATTTATAGCTCTCTTTTGTGTATTTACAAATAATTTCACAACTAAATCTGCAATACCTTGAGTTTTTTCATGGAATTTATCTACTATCTCTTTAGTTAGTTTACTTTTAGTATTAAGCCATTGATACTTCCAAATTCCTTTTAAAAATATCTCAAACTCTCTATCGTTTTTCATTGGATTAAAGAATACTGCTCCTCCTCCTGTTGTTCTTCTTGCTATTCTTAATTCTTGCTGTAGCATACAATAACAAGAAGGAGTTCCTATAAGAAGTATCGGTACTCCAAAGCTATTCATTAGAGTAACAAAATAGTTCATTATTTGATTAAAATTCTTATCTAAATGTTGAAGTTCATCTATTATAAGTAGTCCTAAACCTACATTGTTAGCAACTTGTCCCATAATTGGAAGCATTGCATCCACAGATAAATACTTAGAAACATATCTATCCACATTATTTGTCCCCAAAAGTTGGTCAAGTTTATGAAAGAATTGTAATGTAAGTGCTTTTATACTTCCATTTGCAGGTGCCTCTAACTTCAACCATGAAACTTGTATCTGTGAGAATTCTACTTCTTTATACTTATTATGTATAATAACTTGTGGGATTTCAGATAATACTCTTTGAACTGTAGTTGTCTTTCCCATTCCTGATGTACCAACTATTAATCCTGCTTGTACAGTAGTTCTAAAGTTTTCATTACTATCTATATTGTAATTTTTATTTGTAATAGCTTCTCCTGTTTTATTAATTTGTTCTATATATCTCTTATTAAATGGATTACGAGCAATATATCCTTGTCGAATTAAACTGTTAATCATTTCATAAACCTCTACATGTATAGGAAGTGGTTGAAAAACTTTATATACCCTATTTAACACTACTCCCTTAAGTTGTTTAGGTAATAATATCTCCTGCTTTTTTATCAGAACTTTAAAAGCTAATCTTTTAATTACTTCCTCTTTTTCTATCAAATTAGGAAGAGCTTCTATATATGGATTAGCTACAAATTCATCAAGCAATTGCTCTCTATACTCTGCTTCTACTGCAATAGTTCCACTTGGTAATACTATTTCTTTACTCATATTCATCCCCCCACTCATCAGCAATGTTTTCAAATAACTCTAACTCTTCCTCATCCTTAATAATATAATTCCCCCTTGATTCTGTGCTCTCTTTTCGATAATAATCCCTCTCAGCCTCTAAATTTCTTCTTATATTTCTTAACCTTGAACTCTTACTTATACCTTTATCCTTAACTATTTCTTGCTCCACTTTAGCCTTAAATGCTATACTTTCAATTTCTGTATATAAATCTACCTTAGCTCGTAACTCTTCTTCCTCTGCCTTTTTATGTAATTCATTGGTATACTCGACTATTTTATTTAACTCTTCTTCTGATAAACCTTTATAATGATTTAAATGAGTTACTAAATGTAACCTATCATAGCTCATTCCATCTTCTTTTATATAGTAAATCTCTGTTAAATCAACTGGATTATAACTAATCCTAATTTTAAAACTTCCATTTAACCTTGCCTTATGAAACCATTCTCTTTCTAAACTATAAGTTGAAACATAATACAATTTATTAAACTTTACTCCTTTAGCAGTAACACTCACTTCTCTATTAGGCAGTAAATTAATTTTTACCACCTCTTCAGGTAACTCTCTTAATAAACCTTTTTTATTCATAATTCCATAATTCCATATATCTTTAGGTATTTTTGCAATACTATTTTCTATATCTAACCCATCAGATTTATAATGACTTAGAACGTGCTTATTATTATGAAACAACACGCATTTTATTATTATCTTAGTTATTTCTTCTAATGTTAGATTAGCCTTAAGCCTGTAATCTAACTCACCTCTTTCAACTTTATTAAACTTATTTTCTACTACACCTTCCACAAAAGGCTTAATTAAGGAATGAATTCTTTCAAAGAAGTTTTCCACTATCCCTTTCATATCTCCCCTATATGGTGGCGTATTCTGTATTATTATTCCTAAATTTATTATTGCATTTTCAATATTTTTACTTAATAATTCTCCTCTATCAGCTAAAATTCTATTAGGAATACATCTAATATTCCAATCCTGTTTTTTAATATTAACACCATATTTCTCACAAAACTTAACCTTATTGGTAAATGCATTTACTAAAGCTCCTCTGACCCCTTCATAACTATTAAATGGTTCTATTGTTACATTAATTCCTGCCACCATTCTGCTATAGGTGTCTATTACTACATATAGTACAGGTCTTCCAACAATTAAATTTCTATTTAAACTACTTACTATATATACATCTAAAATTGTACTATCTATTTGATATAAGCCTGCAGGTGATACTGAATCTTGTAATGAACTACCAATTATAGGAGTTGCAACTTGATTATATATTCTCTCTCCACTTCTCTTAATAATTGTTGTCTTGTTATCACTCTTAACAATCTTATTATGCCAGTAATAAAATTGTTTTAAAGTTGGTACTTTAGCATCAGGATTTTGTTTTAAATAATCCCTTATAGTTAACTCATAGCATACTCTAATATTATTTTTCTTTGAGTTATTATAATATTTATTAATGCCTTCTTTGAAAACTCTACGGAAATTTTCATCTACTGAAACTATATCTTCATTTTTATATGTAGCTTTTCTTTCCTTCCCTCTCCCCCCACAATTATTCAAGGTAACTAATCCACTTATTACCTTTCCATTTTTAAGGTATCTACTCACTATTCTTTTAATAGTACTTTCTGAGACATTGAAATTTACTATAGCTCTATCAATTATTGTTTTTCGTAAATTACTATAAAAAATTTCATTTTTAGGACTTATTTTTAGTATAAATGCTATAATTTCACTATAAAGTTGCTGTTTTTTCATTGCTTTTTCTGATAATTCAAAGTCACACTTAACTTCATATTTATCATCTGTTACTTCTTTAGCTAACCCTTTAATAAAATAATCTTCTAATTTAACTCTCGAGATTATAGTATTCCAATGACTTCCCTCTTTCATATTGATAATAAATATATCTTCTTTTTTATCATTTGAGCCAACTATTCTATACTTATCGCTATTTAACTTAAAAATCATATTTTCTCTAAAAAGCATATTATTTCACCTCAAATTACTTAAAATTTAACTAAATCCCCTACCTTTCTTCCTAAATCAATGCTTTTTTTCATATTTACTTCAATCTGTTTATCAGCAATTAGATATCTAAATAAGAATAATCCTGTTCCACTTTTTAGCTTTTCTTTATCATCAAAATATAATAATGCCTCCTTTGCTTGCTCCATTTGATGCTCCTGTAAGAAATAATATAATTTTTCACTCAATTCCACCTTATCTCTGACTGATTTATCAGTTACCGTCTCCCTTGCCCACATGATATTATCTGCCAATTGTCTGTCAATTTCTTCATCTGTTATAATAGCAAATCTTACACCCTTTACCTCCCAATACCGTCTCTCTATCTCAAGTTTCTCAATAACTGTTTTTCTCTCTAACTCACTTGTAGATTTAACACTTATTGCTACATGTTCCTCTATTCCCCTATCTGTTTTTAAAATTATTAAAAAATTAGTATGTAGTGTATACAACTCACCTGACTCTTTATTTTTAAACCTATCTAATCTAAGATTATCTATATTAAATAAGTTCTTTTCTAAATCATCCAATGCTACATTTACTTTTATTTCTTGAACATATTCATCCCACTCTAACATTAAAAATAATCTTAATTGATTATCGCTTTGCAAATGCACTACTCTATCTTTACACTTGTAACTATTAACTCTGGTAACCCTTCCCTTACTACTAAAAGTTGTTACTTTTAAACTCATATGAATCACCAACCTCTACTTAATGAAAAAATAACTATAAAATCTCACTCATAATGTGATTCTTATAGTTATTTCTATTTTCTTACTCATAAATTCGAAATTATATGTTATGCTTTTAACACTACCTCATATATAAAGCTATATTTATACACATCTATTTTATTAATAAAATTTTAAAACATATGTATTATTACAATATTCATCTTCAGTAAACTTAAACTTGTCTACTGCCATATGCTTTAATGCTGGGCTTAAAATATTCTAAATTACAATAGTATTTAACTCGTCACTTTCCCTTACAATTCTTATTAGCTCTTCGATTATCTTAGTAGTTGTCCCCTTATTATCTATTACAACTTCAATTGTCACTAAAGTTATTTTACTTTCATGTTTATGTAAATACAGCTTCGGTCATATAAGCTTTTCATCTATTGGACTTATTGTCATATTTCTTAATGAATTTATACTTGCTTACCTTCTCCCCACTGATAGAATTTAATTATCTTCTCAATTCCTGACATTTTATACTTATCTTCTTTCTTAAAGCCCATTTTTAATCCCTCCACTTACATAATATTATTCAATCTATAATGTCTTATTTCTTCATGTGAAACACTACAATAATCAAATAATATCATCGCATTTAAATTAAATCACTGGTTAGTTTATGGTAAAATTTTCTATATGTAATAACTAAATTTATTTTGTTTATATGTAACCTTTTCTATTTTTAATACTTCTAATAAATTCATTTACATCAATAAAAATTTATAGTCTTTTATTATCATCACAACATTATTTAACTGCCTTATCTACCCCATATATCTGCTCTTAATCGAAAATTCTTAATTTAATTATTAAATATAAAAGGTATTGATGCAGAAATAATTATCTCTGCATCAATACCATCTCCTATCTACTCGCTAATTACATTTATGTTGGTTTGTGCATCATAAAAATAGGTTGCTGTCTTTATTCCTTTAGTCGAAATTGATGTGCTCTTTTGATTATTATACATAAAAATAAATTTAAAAACAAAACCCCAAAATGCACCAAGACACTTCCTGTCGAAATCTGTTAAATTACTAAAATCATCATCATGTACTAATAGAAATACCTTAACTGGAGGAACTTTTAGCACATCATTACAAAATATAATATGATTTAATAACTCTACATTTCCAACAGTATCAATACATTTATCCCACAAACTTCCTGAGTTAATAAAGCTACCATGTGCCTTATATGTTTTTGCAAACTCATTATTTACCTCTTCAGTTATTCTTTTAGTTGTTATATTCATAAAACCACTCCATTACCCTTTATTTATAACCCTTATAATATAAGGGTTATAAATAAAGGGTAATCTTCTTGTAATAAATTGTCAATACTGCTTTTATATTTTTTATTCCTAATAATCTTATTAATAGAAAATTTAATGTATATACCTTATTTTTTATCACCTATACTTAGTTTTATTTTTTTATAATATGTTCATAATATAGATATTAATATTAAAAGGAGAGACTTATGTTTTATGATAGATATGATATATATACACTCTCATTTTCTAAAGGAGTTAAAGAACTTCTTATTTCAAAACCAGCTTTATCATTAATAGTATCTGATTCTTCTATTACTGGCTTAAGAGAGTATTTCACTAACTTATTAAATAATTTGAATATTACTTATTCTTATATATTTAATGAAACAAACCCTTCTATATTAAAAGAGAAAATTGAAACACTATCATTCATTGAAAAAATTGATATTTGTATATTTTTCAAAATAAAGTCATATTTTAATCCTAAGATAACACCTTCAATTAAAGGATTTTGTAGATTGTTAGATATAAATACTAATATGACTTTAAATGGACTATTTAAGAAACTAATAAATACTACTGAATTATCAACACATAAACTGACCTATCATTTAAAAGTTCAATGCGTAAATTGCAAGTCATTAATTGATACTGATATATCATATTTGGGCAGCTCAAATTATACAGAAAAGCAACTTCATTGCTCGAATTGTAACCATAAATTCATTTTCAAGATTAGTGATAATCAAAGAGAATTTAGAAGAAATAATATATATTTAATTAGGTCCATCGATCCCCCCTCCTGTAACTGTAACAGTTGTGAAAAATGGATGAACTCATTTACTTCTTACATAGATGCTAATATAGAGAACTTCAGGAATGAATTGATTACTTACATAAATAATAAAGAAAGAGATACTGCTCCAACTTTATCATTAGAGCAATTATACAAAATATATAAAAACTCATTGACAAAAACAGAATCTGAGTTGCTAAATTTAGCCCCTAAAAATATAAGTGATATTTATTTACTTATAGATGAAATGAATAGTAGGCATCAAAAAAAAATATCACAGAATAAACTTTTTCAAAACCTCATTGAACATGGAATAATTTACAAAACTCTGGATGAAGATTTATTAAAAGAAAATATTAATAATTATATAAAGAAATATACTGACTTGCTTTATTTAATTAATACTAATAAAATATTAGAGGTATTTTGGGGTACTTATGGTATAAATCCAAGAGAAATCACACCACCTTACTCGATTAATTATATAACAGCTGATGACAGATATGAATATATAAATTTTTGTAGTATTGAAACTTTTTCAAATAAAAAATATTGTCTTAATCCTTATTATTTTAATGATTCATCAACAATAGTTTCTCCTAAAAGATATAATATTTTTAATTCACCTGCTGAGCTTACTTTATTTAATCATCTTAGTAGACTATATCCTAATTATATAATATGCCCTAATATTCCTTTAAAAGTTTTTGTTAAAATAGATAAGCTCTCTAAATATTTTGCACCAACTGAACTAAAATATCTTAAATACTGTATTATAGACTTTGTGATTACCGATGAATATGGATATGTAGTTAAATGTATAGAGCTTCAAAAAGGTGACCATCACAATTATAAGGATTGGATTTTTAAAGATGCTTTAAAACGAAAATGTTTTGAGGTTCTTGGGATTGATTTCACTTATGAATATTAAAGGTGTAGCTATTTATTTATCTACACCTTTATTTTCATATTCCTTTTTTAATTTATAAAAAGTAGTTCTTCTTAATCCTAATAGCTCCATAGCTTTTGTAGCTGTTATTTCTCTTGTTTTATACTTACTATATATTTCATCCCACTTTTTAGGAAAATCTATTTTTTTTCTTCCTTTATATATATTACCTTTAGCTACTGCTAACCTAATACCCTCGCGTTGCCTTTCTGGAGTAACACCTCTCTTTCAAATTGGTATATAGACCCGATTACCCCTAACATCAACCGTCCTGTTGGATTATCAGTGCGAAGATTCTCTTTAAGAGATATTAAATGTGCTTTTTTAGTCTCTGTAATATATTCTACAAGTGTTAACAAATCTTTTGTAGACCTTGCTAAACGACTGAAGCTTTCGATGTAAATTTGGTCATTCTCTCTTATGAACTCAAGCATCTCCTGAAGCTGTTTTCTATTAGTGTTCTTCCCTGAACATTTATCTAAAAATATTTTTTCTATTTCCATTTCCTTCATCATTTCAATTTGACGTGCTTCATTTTGGCTTGGGTCTGAAATTCTTATATATGCAATTTTCATGATATCATCACCTCAAAATTAATATCCCCATCTTTTTACTTAATATTCGTTTGAACTTAAGAGTTTAAGATACATTTGTTTGAAAATACAAAAATAAACCTCAAACGAACATTTATAATATAACTGTAACTATTCATTTAAGGTATACCCTAAATAAACAAAAAATAAAGACACCAAAATGATGTCTTGCCTTAATCTATATTAGTAATATATATTTTCTTCCTCCACATATTCTAATATTTCTTCTAACCCTTCATAATAATTTAAAGATATTTCTGAAAAATTTGATTTTAAAATCTCTTTTAATTCCTCTTTATCTTCTTCATCATCTAACTTAACTTTATCAATATTTTTCAAAATTTTATTTACATTATAAACCTTAATATCTCCACTTTCATAACCTGCTCTAAAAGAAATCTCGCCTAATCTTTCCGGTGAAGCATCTTCTATATCTATATCATAATCTTCGCAATACTCATCAATGTCATTTAATGCCCTACACTGTAAAAAATCTATAGCTTCATTTTTACTTTCGAACTTCGTAACCCTATCTTCATCCCAAACAACTAAATACCTCATATTAATTCCTCCTGATTTTTCTATTATATATTTACAATTCATTAGCATCATTAATTGTAAGGAATATATTTTTTTTACTTACTTTAAATTTTTTCCTATTTTCATATACGGTACTATAGCCTGACCTATATATTTATTAGTAGCTTTCTTCAAAATACTGCTTTCATTCTTTAATTCATCAATATATTTTAAATATTCTTGTTTTATTTCATTCTCGCAATTTGTTTCTTCAGTTTCTCTATTTTCAATAAGACCTTTTATCCTTTTAATCTCATCTTCAATATATGATTTCTCACTCTCTAAATATATAAGCTTTTCTTCTAAATTCATATTATTTTCATGTGGTAAAAGTTGCTGATTTAGTATTTTTTCCTTTATATTTGTTATTTTTCTACTTTTATAATGTTCTATTAATTCTCTACATTGCTTAATTTTATAATCATCTACATACGTGCCTTCTAAACTTTGTTTATATATCATTCTTTTCAAAAGTAAATCTTCTTTAGCTTCCTTTTCACTTTTAGTTTCATTTTTATCAACATATTTTTTCCCAATTCCTATAAGCAATAATAAGTCTTCAGGAATTTCATTAAATATATCTATATCCTCTTCATTATCTTGCTTTCTTGTAGTTTCCATCAATATTTTTAATAATGAAGCTAATATTGAATCTATTGGTTTATTAGTCTTATTTATTTCTTGAACTTCTGAATCTACATAATCTTCATCATTAGCCATATTTAAATAATAATTATTTCTATACAAATAATATATAACTTTATCTAATTCTTCATAGATATATTTTAATGTTGACCCAATTTCCCCATTGTTTGCCTTTACAATTGCTATAATAAACTCTGATAGTTTCTCTACCATTAATGGTAAATAATCTATTATTCTTAAGGTATCTAAATATATAGGTAAACATTCTATTAACTCCTTTAGATACTCATCATAGTCTTCAATATCGTTAATATACTTATTTAAATAGTTACATAATTCTTCTGCATTAATTTTTTCTTCATCATAGTTTTGTCTATAAAAAGGATTATCCTCTATATATTTTAATAAACTTTTTATTAATGGATACCATTCAATACTAAATAAGTAATCGCCCTTCTCTTCATTAGATTTCTTGAAATCATTAATTTTGAATCCATATATTTCTAATAATCTTTTGAATCTTTTTGTATTTTTAAAATTTTTTGACAAAACACTCAAATCTTCGCACAATTCTTCATAACTATAATCTATACCTCTTTCTTTTTCTCCACGCATCATGCATCCCTCCTTAACTATTAATAATATCCACTTTTCCAAAAAAACTATATAAAAATATTGTTCTTAGTTTTTGACAATATTTTTGGTACTAATAAACTTAAGAATAAGTAAAAAATTAGGCACTGAAAAATTAGTGCCTTAAACGTTCGTTATTGAAACTAATAGTTATGTCTTAGAATAAATTATACTTTAATAGAATAATTTAATTATATACCCCTATACTTTTCCATTAAGATAAAAATAAACCTTAGAATAAAACTATTAAGGTAAATCTACAATACCATTTAATGTATACCTTAAGCACAGGAAATATTAATCATATTTTACAAAGTAACAAATTATATATTACATAATAAAGTGCCTTAGATAAATTAAAAAGGTGCTTAAATAAGCACCTAAAATATTAATACACAGATTTAATTTTCAAACATGTCTAATACCTTTTTCACTAATTCTTTAGAAAAAGGCTGCTTAAGTTTTGGTTTAAAATAAAAATCTATTTTTTCATTATCAACTGCACCTAATCCAATATTAAATTTTTTAAACTTATCTATATTGTTTTTCGCTACTAATGCATAATCTGCATCTAATAAAACATAGGTTTCATCTGAGAAACTCTGATATCTATATGCTTGTTTCATTGCTTGTTTCCAATTTTTTAATTTATATTCTATCGCAATAATATTACCATTAAATACAATAACATCAGGTCTTCCAAACAATCCTTTGGGCTCTTCAATATATTTAATATTATTATTAAAGTTAAATTCATTCATTAAAAATGGCAAAGAATATTTAACTAACTCCTCCTCTGAGTTGAACATTTTACTCTCCCTTTAAATACTTATTATATTTATTTATTGCAGTACACCATTTATATAAATGGTCTCCATTACTGTTATTATCTAATAATATTCCTTCTTCTTCAATAGTATTATTAAGAGTAATAGCATTTTTTAATTCTGTAATTATAAAATTATATCTTTCTTCATAACTTAATGGTAGCTTTATATATTGTTTATATAAAGAAATTAAATAATGCTTATATACTTCTGGATTTTTAAAGTGCCAATTTTTATCTGCTGCAACTTCATAATTAACATATTTATTTTCTTCAAATAATACTTTAAAATTTTCTAAGTCTTTTAGTGCTCCAATATAGTTAGTATCGATCCATTGATATAATTTATTACTATATAATCTTTTATTTGGACTTCTAAAATTCTTTTCATTATCTCTTTCCTTAAAATTATCTAAGTTAAATCTTCTAACATTTTCATATGTCCCAATCGAAACTGAATCAATATTTGCTAACGTAAATATTATCCCCTCTATATCAATATAAGCTAAGTGAACGTACAAATCATTTTTCTTCAAAATATCTATTACCTTTAATAAATTGAATATATAATCAATGTCTTTTAATCTCTTTCCACCTTTAAAAGAAGGAACTAAATATACTCCATCTATCTCGCTATAACCTGTTATTAAATTTAACATATCATTCATAAAATTTTCATCTGCTATCTGACTCTCTTTAATAACAACTGTAATTAGTACTTTTTTATTCTTTAAATTTTGTTTACTAACTTCATTAATAAATGGTTCAATATATAAATTCCTTAATATTGTTAAATATTCTTGTGGTGTTTCATCATACACAACAGTTGGTATAACTATAAACTTATAATCTTGCTCAATTTGAAATTTAACACATTTATGAGCAGATTCACAACATAACTCTTCATAGGTAACTGTAGTATATCCATCTGAGATAATATTAGGGAAAAAATCAAACTCCTCAAATTTTTTTATCTTACTCCTTGGAAAATAGAATTGTGGGTCAAAAAAGGATACCTCATTAATGTTAGAATCAAATGTTTTAATTTTATTAGCTTTAGCCATTTTGGGAGCAAATATCATTCCATCTCCTATATTGTCATTATTAAAAATATCAAAATTCCATACATCGTTATGTCCACATTGATGATATACTTTTACCTTATTCATAAATATATCTCCCCCCCCTACTTCAAACAGCTAATATTTCATTTATTGCTTCTTTTAATTTTGAAGAATTTCTTATCCTCTGATATGGCTCTTTTTTTAATAACCTACTAATTAAAGATTTTGTTTCTTCTGAAATTTTTATATTATTAAATTCAAGTGTATATCTATTATTAATTAAATTATCCATTATTCCCATTCCTTCACCTACTACTTTTGGGGAAAATGGATGTTCACCAAGTATTAACTCACCAATTATAATTGCTAAGGAATAAAAATCTGTTCTGACATCTATACTCTGTTTTTTATTAGCTAATTGCTCCGGTGATGCATATATAGGTGTACATGGACCACTTGATTGTATAGTATTTGTTAGTGATTTTTCATCTAAAACTCTTGCGATGCCTAAATCAATTATTACAGGACTTCCATCAGCTACAATTAAAATATTATCTGGTTTTAAATCTCTATGCACAATCCTTTTATTCCATATTGTTTCAAGTCCTTCTACTAATTGCTTAAATAACTCTAAAACTTTTTTCTCATTCCCTATAAACAGTTCCTTACATTCTGTTAATGTTTTAGAATTAATATATTGTTCTATTATTATGAATTCTCCTAAATCATTAGACTTAAATTCATAATTTTTAGGAAAAAAAGGTGAGTCTATTTCTTTTAAGATATCAACTTCTCTTTTTATTCTATTTAACGAATTCTGTGAATAACATTTTCCCTTTTTTAATATACATTCATTAAAGATAGGATGGTCAATTCTCAAAACTTGTTTTTGGCCACTTTCCTTATAATTTTCTAAAATAGTATACTCAGCTAACAAACTATCTCCCCTCCCTCATCTGCTTGTACTATACACCACCATTTTAACATATATTTACCAAAAATGTAAAACAAACTTATTTCTTATATGATTTTTCCCAATAATAAAATCTTATCCTTAACTTCAGGATTTTTTTCGTGATACTTTTCTTAAGAAATAAATAAAAAATAGGTACTTTTTACGCACCTATTTTAACAACTAACTCTGTGTAAACACTCCATAAGAGTACTATTTTTCTCTTCCGGTAATTTTCTAATCCCTTGTTTAAAGGTTGCCATATCCCCAATAACACAAAATCTTTCTGTTGCTCTGGTTATTGCAGTATAGATTAAGTTTCTATTCAAATACTCTAAATCTCTTTTGTCAATTACTAAAATAATTACTTTTTCTTGGCCTCCCTGCATCTTGTGAATAGTTAACGAATATGCTAACTCTAATTCATCAACTTGTTTATTTTTATAAGTTATTTTATTTCCTTCAAAATCTACAATTACTTGTGTGTCAAAATTATCAACTTTTATCATATAAACTTTACCAACTTGTCCGTTATATATATTTTTATTATAATCATTAATATTTTGAATAACCTTATCATTTACAATAAATTTATTATGTCCTCGTAACTGTTCTGTTTTAATGAGAGCTACTTTTTCATTAATTATTTTTGTTTTTCCTTTTGTAAGCGCTAATATTGTTACTTCATCTTTGCTATACCCATTATTTATTAAACTTTTTACTTTATCAACTACACTTGTTGTTATATTTTTAGATTTAACATCAAAATACTCGAATTCATCTTTTTTATAAGTTAAATTATAATCTTGTCTAAGAACTTTTTCTGCATTTATAGCGATAGTACTATTTTCTTGTTGTCTCAGATTTGTTTGTAAATTTACAACATTTACCGCATTGCTTTTTAGCATATCTCTTAATGGTTCTCCAAGACCAATACTTGAAACTTGATTTATATCTCCAACCAATATTATCTTTGTATCAATTGGAATACTAATTAATAATTTATAAAATAAAGTCATATCAATCATAGATACCTCATCTATAATTAAATAATCCAAATTTTCTATAGGTATTGGCTTATCTAACTTATCAAAAATATTTAAAAATCTATGAATAGTTTTTGCCCTAATATTTGTATAAGAATTTAATCTATTATTTATAACATTTGCAGCTTTTCCTGCTAAAGATATAACTTCAACAGTCCTTTTACTGTTTATCGCTTTAATAGCTACTATAATTCCATTAATTATAGTAGTTTTACCTGTGCCAGCTCCCCCAGTAATAATTAGTAGATTATTTGTTATACCCTCAAATACAGCTTTTCTTTGCTTATTATTTAATAATGTATTACTATTATTAATAACATTATTAATTATTTTCATTTGTTCATTGGTCAATCGTTCTTTCTTTATATTTAAACGCTTATTTATATTATCTATAACAGATTGTTCTATATCAAAATTATCTTTTAAATATATTCTATTATCTTTAATAGTTAATATCTTTTCATTTTGTAAAAATATTAATTCATCATCTAATTTTAAATGCTTTTTATTACACTTTTTGAATAGTCCATTTAACAATTGTACCTTAGTAATAAATAAGTTTCCTAAAGCTTCGTATTGTTTCATATATGTTAATATTTCTATATAGTTATTATACTGATCCTTATTATTTTTACATATATCTTTTACTTTTTCAGCTTCAATCCCTAAAATAGATAAATAGTATGGTTTGTCTAAAAAAAGTTTTACTATGTCAACACCGTTATATTTTTTTAATGCTAATTTTACTATTTCTTCAGATTCATGTATTCCATTATTGTTTAAGAACTTCAACAAATTATTTTCATTGTACGCTTTAATAATAATCTCTTTAATTTTACCTTTATCTTGAAAATAATATTTATTTAGCTTATCTTCTATTTTTGTAATGTTATTTAAAGATAGTAAAATTTCTATATCTTGTATATCTAAATATTCTTTTATTTGTTTATAAGTATTCTTTAATACATTAATATCTATTTCTATTTGCTCTATACTAAACAAATCCAATATTATTTTATTATCATTTTCTTCTATAATCTTAGCTTTATATTTATTATCTACTACAAATTTAAAATACCCCATTACCACTATATCTTTATATATTTCTTCTCCTAATATATAAGAAGCTTCTATTACACATATCTTTTGAATATTATTTAATATTTTTATTTTATTAACAATAAATTCTATCATTATTTACTCCTTTCAATAAAATTTTCTTATCTGTTATTATTTTTTTTGCTATATCTTTTCCAAATAACATTGTTATATTGTTATTATTAATTTTAGATAGTGTAATATTATTATCTACTATATTTTTAGCAACTTTTTCTGCATTTTCTAACATATCTTTTGTAAAAGAATTTATAGTGTAACAAATAATATCATTTCTATTTCTTTTTTCTTTATTAGTGTATAAAGGCCTTTTTTCAATAAACCCTAAAATACAAAATGCATTTAAGTACGGTGTAATTGTACTACTACTCTTATTTATACGCTTTGATAATTCTTTTACTGTTATTGTTATATCACCTATAGTTTTTTTATCCTCATTATTATAACTTCTTTCTTCTGCAAGTCTAAGTAGTACTATTAAAACTGTAATGTGCTTTCGTGTTAATTTATATAAATATGGATAATTAACTAATTCCTTTTGTAAAGTATCTATGTTTTTATTATAAAATTTAATTTTATTTTGTATCACAGTTACTTTAATATTTAATATTTCTAATAATTGTTTTATAGCTTCAGATTTAGATAAATCTGCTACCATTGAATAAAATTCTATAAAATTAAAATTAATATAATTAGTATCATAATCCTTTTTGCATACAGATATATAATATTGTTTATTTTTCCTATTATAATTTAAACAATATTTCGATTTATAAATACTATAAACCTCGAATACTCCTGGCACTAAATTATTTATAAAAATATCTCCATTATCCTTTATATTTAAAGTTGTTTTTAATTCTTCAATATTATTTGCACTAACTTGTATATATTTATACAAAAAAGGATATTCAAATTCTGTATACTCCTCTTTAGAATTTAAACCAACTTGTGTAAATAAATCTTTTGTATTAATTAGATTAATAGCTTCATTTACAGAATTCACCGTTATGTTAAGCCTACCCTTATATAATTTTCTTTTTATTATGTTTATATTATTACTTAATCCTTTGAGCTTAATTAATTTTTTTACTGTATTCATTTGTTCTTGTATCTCATAATTAATATTATTATTGTTAATATATTTAGTATTTTGTAGTTCTTCTTTTAAATTATATATATATCTGTTTTCTCTTTCTTTATTTATAGTTTCAAGTTTAATCATATTTCTTTAACTCCTTTATAATTATTTTTATAAACTCTAAGTACCTTTGTATTAAAATGCACTTACCTTTTATAAGAAAACTTTGTTTAATATCTATACTTATTGTAGATATGAACAGAGGAGCAAACTTTAATATATGTGAAATTAAGTTTTTATACTTTATGGATATTAATGCTCCTCTATAAGATATATTAATTTCATTATTGAACTCTTATTTAACTATACAATTACCTCTCTAACAGAAATATTAATTGTAATTACTATAGATAAAAAAAATATATATAACGTTCGGTTTTTTAGTAAACTTCTACAACATATCTATCATCTAATTTAATGCAATTAACATTCATTCGTAATTTCTCTAAACATAGCACTTACTACTTTCAAATAACAACTTTCCACATTTATCATTTAAATCTTTTCCTCTAATAGACTTCTTACATACACAACTAAAAGTTTCTTTATTTCTACTGCTATAGAATCTAACTTTCTATGTTCATCTTCTGTTATATATCCACTAATAAGAGCAATATCTAAATGTGCTTGACTTTCCACTAAACTTCCTGTTGCTATACTAACAAACTGTATCTCCCTCTTTTTGTAAAAGTTAGCATTCCCTTCTGCTATTTGTGCTACAACACCTTGTGAACTACGTCTAAGTTGATCAGATAATATATATTGTTCGCTTCGTGGAAATTTATTAATTACTGCTAAACATTCTTTATAAAAAAGTAAACTTAACTCAAAAGCTTTTAACTTCCTAAAGTCCTTTATTATAATATCTTTAGCTTCTAATTCTTCTAAATAATTTCTATCAGTATCAATAATATTATTCATTCATTTTTTCCTCCAATTTCTTTATTAATGTAAATAGTATCTTTCTTACCTCCACAATATTTTTCTTATGTTCAACTTTTAATAATTTATCTGCAATATATACCCACTTTATAGATTTTTTATAATTGTAAATAACCGTTTTCGGATATAAACACTCTCCAACTGCTCTACTAATATATCCAGCAATTTTATTTAAGGCTTTCTTTAGTTTAAATAATTCCGTATCAGGATAGTCGCTTTTAATAACTTCTTTGTATAAATCTAATGTTAATTTATATGCAATTAGATCTCTTTGACTTTTTACACTATACATATTTTTCTCCCTTCTAAATTCTCTATTTATCCTGTAAAAACAAAAAGGACTCTTATATGCAAAAAAAGAAACAACTAATATACTAAAAATAAGTTTTAGTACTAATAATCCGTTTCAATTTTTAACATATAAAAAATCCTTAAAAATTTCTTAAAAGCTATATTAAGCTTTTAAGACCTATAAAAATCAAATTTATTATTCAAAAAATTCACTATACACATATAATACCATATATTCAATATTTTTCAATAATATTTAGATTTTTTTAATTTAATTAAATTTATTTTTATGTTCATAAATCCATTTTACCTTATTTTCATCTATAAATTTGTATTTCTGTTTATCTATTAGTAATAATTATATATATGTTACAATAGTTAATCCGTTATTTATATTTAATTTTTCCCATTTTTTTAATATTATTCCTCAACTCTACTAATGCTTATAACTTTAATTGTTCTTATAATATTGTTATATCTTATAAGATAGGAGAAAGTTATGTACTCAAATATTATTAAAGATAATTTATTTGACTTATTTGTAAACAAATCTATTTTTACAAAACATGAAGAAGGGAAATATATAATATATATAAATAATATAGATAAAAATATCTCTATATTATTTAAAATAAAAAAAAATGATGAAATAATACTTAGTAAAGATGCATTTTCAATAATTTCTTATCTTTATGAGAAGAGCTATCCTATAGATGATCCTTATAATTGTACAGTTAAATTTAATTTTACTGAACTTATTCATATATCTAAATCTGATTCTATTAAATATTTAATATACAAATTATGCTCTTCTAATATAAATATTGTAATTCAAGATAACTTAATATATGATTGTCTAAAAAAATATGAATTTAACTTTACATTTCTACAAAGTTGGATTTCTACTTCAATAATTCATGATAATCATGATTGTATTTTAAAAAATGATATAAACAAGATTAATATCAATCCAATCATTTATATGAGTTTTTATCCTTATTTCTAATTTATTGTCCAAAAAATGTAGATATTAAATTATCTACATTTTTTATATTTATACACTATATAATTAGAGATATCTTATAATAATATAGTGTGTTGTCTTATTCTTAATCCTTATCATATTTATTAATAAAATCATCTATTGCACTCGTAAAGAAGTCTTTTAATGTTATAAAGTTATATTTTTTTGTGAATTTATTAAACTTATCATTTATATCTTTATCAAGTATAATACTGCGTGTTATAGTCTCACTTTTACATTTTCCTGCACATAATCTAACATCATCTATCTGTCTAATACTTTCTTTAAATTTTTCATAATCAAGTATTATAGATTTCAACTCAAGTATCTCTTTTTCTGTAAATGCACCATTATCAACTTTGACAAAACGTTTTATACTACTAACATAATATACCTTTTGAGCTTCCATTACTTTGCTAACCCATGAATAACTAAATCCTAATTCTTTTATAATTGATTCTGTATTATTTGATATAGCAACTGCATTATTTAATACTCTTATTTGATCGCTCAATTCTAAGTTTAAGAAACTATTTTGTTTATCTTTATTTACACTTCGTTTTGACATATATTTACACCTCCAACTATTAGAATGTCATATTATCTTATACCAAATAAGTAATAAATTTATAACCAAATTCAGTCTAATATTTCTTTATTAAACAAAAAATAGTTAAAATGATATTATACTAATTAATCGAAATATCATTTTAACTATTATTTTCTATATATTATTTAACTTAATCGTTTATGTTAAACTTTTATTTTTTCCTGCCTTACCTACTTTTCCACCCGAATATTTTGTAATAACTTCTTTCTCCTTTACTTTTACTTAATACATGTTGATATTAGGTTCCTTTATCTTATTAATATATTTATAGAATATATTCTTTTTATTACTGATAAGTTTTTCACTATATATCTTTGGTTTTATAACATAAGTTACTTACTTTTATCTTATACTTCTCTTTTTACATTTCAACCCTATAAATATTTTATTTTCACTTATTATTCTAAATAATCTCCTTCTTACTAACTTTATTTCAACATTAATCATAATTGCATATATTGTATTAACAGCATATCATTCATACTACATATATTTATAAATAAAAGGCAAGATATTTTATCACTAAAATATCTTATCTTTTGAAAACTACTATTTTATTATTTTTCACTCTTCTTGAATGTAATTTGTCCATTCATTAATAATGGTAAAATATAATCTCTTAATTAAATCTAAAAATAGCACTATTATAATAAATCACAATTGGAATATCTTCTTCTTTTAAAATCGCTATATTTCTAACATTCCCAACTTTAGTCATTACTATGTCATCTACTCGTGGCTCATAAGTGGAATGAATTTTCTCGTATTATCCCCGTTCTATAAAAGTAGCATTTCCATAATTCAAAAAATTGTTTAGAAACATATTTCCAGTAAGAAATGGTATTCCTTCTCCCCCCCCTTTTAGGTGGATTACGTGTTCCGTCCCTCAATAAATCAAGTAATTCTATTAGTAATTTTACTTTCCATCCATTAGGTATTTCTTTTTTAATTCTTCATTCCATACTATTTTCCTACCAGAAGATTTATATGGTTTTCCATCTTCATTTTGAAAATCAAATTGAATAAACCATTAATCATAAATTATTTTATCCATTTGTTCCAGTTCAACATTCATTTCATTATTAAGCTCTCTATTTTTTTTAAATTTTATATAATAATAGAATTTCTATATATTTGTTTCTGATACTCTTCAGTAGTTGTATAAAAGTAAAAATATTTTTTGGTTAACTTTCTCAATTGATTTTTTAAATCTATTTTTAAATATCTTCATATCATAATCTATTTCTATATTTTCCAAAGATAAACAATCATAAGCTACTCTTAAAAACTAAATGGTAGCATGTATTTTTACTCTTGTGTCTTTTCCCCTATATAACTATTTTTTTATACATTATAATCTTATTATGGATAAATAATGAAAATGAAATAAGTTTATCTAAATTTGTAATCATATAGAATTTAATAGTACTTAATAAAATAATTTTCTATGTTGTTCTATAATATAATACATTATGACATTAACTATTTTTAAATAATATATTTATAAAATATCTTTATATAGATTTACTATAATACTTGAGTCATTCAATCTTAGAAATAAAAAATGAGCATTTCTGCTCCTCTATATATCTTTCAAAAATTCTATTTCTTTATCTGTCGCTCCTATTATATTTCTAACTTCTTCTACACTCCAATTTAGAAAAAAAGTAACTGAATCATTACAATTCTAAAATCCACATCTTACTTGATATATCTATCAATTGTTTATTGATTTTTTTATTTTGTTATCTATGTAATCATAGTAGTCTTTTTCCATTGTTATGTACCTCCTCTCTTCTTAATTAGTATTACCTATTAACCTCATATACTTAGCTTGACCTATATTTTTAAAATATACATACTCTATCACAAATTAGTTTTCCCAATTGAATTTGTTTTTATGTATTATATAAATAATATTTTCTATTTTATTACTTATATGCAATAGCAATTTAGATTTATTTAATAAAAAACAATAAATTATTAAAACTCTTCTTTTTAAAGACATTATATGCTTTGATTTACTTTTTTATCATAAGATCATTTTTCCCTTATTCCTGAGTGATTTTCTAAAAATCACCCCTACTATGTACTCTCCGATTAAACTCTGACTTTTACCCCCCTTCCAAAACCCTCTCATATGCTCATTCTTAAAAAATTCCGAT
>OIFU01000365.1_pt1 | contig 23969 bp, 19 predicted proteins | sample 1582141 | NCBI WGS metagenome assembly OIFU01 (sample SAMN07501047, study PRJEB24779) | human gut metagenome | isolation source: stool | host: human infant | place: USA: Pittsburgh, PA
GGGGCATCTGCTGTTGATGAATATGCGTTGATGCTACCGGCAGCACTTAACTTTGGCTTGATTCCCGATGAAGTAATCGAGCTCATTTATCAAGCTGTGCCATATCTTGGTATTGGTCGTGTGCGTCCATTCTTTAAGGTTACAAATAAGATTTTTGACTATCGTGGGGAAACTGTTGCAGATCCATCTCGCAGTACAATTACTGCTGCATCTCGTCTTGAAAAGGGCGTAGAAAAACAGGTGGAAATCTTTGGTGAGTCTATCCGTAATTCTTACCAAGAAGGTCCTGAAGAGACACGTCACATCAATAAGTGGCTTGCGAATATGTTTGGTGACTACTACACTCGTAAAGGTTTAAGTGTGGCCCATCGTGAAATGATTACCTTCTGTTTCTTGGCGGCTCAAGGTGGCTGTGAACCTCAGCTTGAGGCTCACGTAGAAGGCAACTTAAACGTAGGCAACAGTAAGCAATATTTGATTAATATCGCGTCCCAATGCGTGCCGTACATCGGTTATCCTCGTACATTGAATGCCCTTCGTTGCATTCAAGATGGCTACACCGCATGGGAAGCTAAACAATAAAGGAGTTCTATGTTATTTTCTGGTATTAGTTTAACGATGATTTTAGCGTCTATACCAGCGCTTATCATCGCGGCTGCAGGACATGAATTTGCTCATGCTAAGGTAGCTGATATGCTCGGTGATTCTACGCCGCGCTCTATGGGGCGATTAACATTGAATCCCGTGGCACATCTTGATTTAATTGGCTCTATAGCCTTCCTTGTTGGTGGATTTGGTTGGGCTAAGCCAGTAATGGTTAATCCATCTAATTTCCGTGATCCTCGTACGGATTCTACTTTAGTTTCTATTGCGGGACCAGCATCTAATGTGTTGATGGCCTTTTTGGGGTATTTAGCCCTTCGTTTTCTTGAAAGTTATGGCTTGTTGACGAATGAATCATTAGAATTAATACTGACACTGATTGTCGTATATAATATCAATTTTGCTATTCTTAATATGATGCCAATACCACCACTAGATGGCAGTCGTATTATTACAAGTCTATTGCCTGGGAGCTGGCAATTTACGTTGGAACGTTTAAGTTTTGTAAGTTTGATTTTGCTCATCTTAGTACTTAATACACCAATTGCTAGTAAGATTTTCATTCCATTACAACAAACTATTTTGCAGTTGTTTGATCGTATCGTAAGCGTTATTTTGTAAGTGCTATACTGTAAGGACTTTAGTCCATCTTCCTCACTATATTAAAAAGTATCGATATAATTCGATAAGTATGATATACTAGAGATAGAAATCGTAAATTTTCGATATATTAGTATTCTAGTATATCGTATATAAAGCAGTGCTACATACTATATAATGAAATATTTAATACTATAAGTATATAGACACTGTATATAAGTTAGTATAGAGATATTCAAGTGAATAGAAGAGGAATATATATGGATTTTGAAGAAAACCAAGTGCCAGAGGCAATTTTGGACAAGCTTACAAAGGTGTGTACATGCCGTAGCATTACACGTAAAACGATTAAAGAAGCCATTTTGAATGGTGCTCATACATTTCCTGAAGTAAAAGAAGCAACTCGTGCCGGCACAGGCGCTTGCGGTGGTAAAGGCTGTGGCCCTCGCATCGTAAAGCTTTTAGCAGAAATGAAAGAGCAAGGTAAAATTTAAAACTAAGCAAAAGTTAAGCGTAAGTTTGCCCTTAACTCATATAAAGACTATTACTTGGAACCAATACGGTATATATTCGTAGGTTTTGGGTAATAGTCTTTTTTGCGCTACCGATACACTCTATATATTGGCGTTGTTGGGGTTGTCTTTATTATTTGATATACTATACATAATACTTTTTAGAGATTTTGGAGGTATATATGTTTCGACGTATCGTGGCAGCTACGATGATCGGCGCGTTGGCGCTTACAACGGGTTGCGGTTTACATAATCCATTTACTTCTAAGGCTGAGCCTGTAACCTATGAGTCTGTGGCACAGAGCGAGCTTTCACCAGAGGAAAAGGTGGATAAATTAGTAGCTAATATGTCTGATGCAGACAAGGTGGGGCAATTGTTGATGATTGGCATCCACGGCAAGACCTTGAATGATGATGCGAAGTTTATGCTCAATGAGTACCGCGTGAGCGGCATTATCTTGTTTGACCGGAATATGGAGTCCAAAGATCAAGTGAAATCGTTGATTGCAGACATTAATAAAACTGGTAAAAGCGCCGGTTTAACACCATTGTTCATCGGTATCGATCAAGAGGGTGGTGCTGTGGCGCGCATGGAGGATCAGCTCATCAAGGTTCCTCCTGCAGAAGAGTTAGGCAAGGAACCTATTGAACAAGCGGTATCCTTGGCAAAACAGTCTGGTACAGAACTAAAGGACTTGGGATTCAACATTAACTTTGCTCCTGTAGCGGACTTGGGCTTGATCTATGGCCGTTCCTTTAGTACGAACCCTGATGAGGCCGTACGCTATGCCAGTGCAGTAGGCAAGGCCTATGATGAAGCGGGCTTGTGGTATTCTTACAAACACTTCCCAGGTATTGGTAAAACAGACGTCGATTTACATGCTGATACTAGTGTTGTACAAGTGTCTAAAGAGACTTTGTTGAATGAAGATACGAAGGTATTTGTAGATCTCATTAAGCAGTCTAAACCGAATACATATGCAATTATGGTGTCTCATGCGATGTATCCTAAAATTGATCCAGACCATCCATCTAGCCTATCTAAAGCCATCATTACAGACTGGTTGCGCAAGGATATGGGCTATAACGGCGTTGTTGTAACGGATGATATGGACATGGGCGCGCTTGCTAAACATTACACCTTCGGTGATATGGCGGTTCAATCTATTTTGGCTGGCAGCGATATCTTGCTTGTATGCCATGAGTACGAACACATGCAAGAGGCATATAATGGCCTTATGAAAGCTGTAAAAGATGGTCGTATCTCTAAAGAACGACTCGATGAATCTGTGAAACGAATCTTGCTTATGAAGATGAGTAAAATTTCTTAGGCTATTTGTTTTGCTTGTAGGCGGGACTTATGTCTAAGCCGTTTAAGTCTTTAGATTCCCTATTACGCTTGATGAGAAAACGAAATATTACAATGATTATATAGTGTATACATAACACAGCTTCAAGGATTTTAATAAACCGATAGAGAATTACTTAGTATAGTTATTCTCTATCGGTTTATTTTTTGTTAGGAGTGAATGTATATGGCTCGGAGAATTATGTTGAACGGCACGTCCTATTTTGGACAAGGGGCGATTCAGGAGATTGTGAACGAAATTAAGAATCGCCATTTTAAAAAGGTCCTCGTTACGTCTACACCTGATCTATTTGAGTTTAAGGTGGCTACAAAGGTAACAGATCTTCTTGATGCGGCAGGCATTGCTTACGATGTATATGATAATATTAAGCCGAATCCGACGATTGAAAACGTAATATCTGGTGTGGCTGCTTGTAAGGCGGCAGGTGCTGAAGCTATCGTTGCTGTAGGCGGTGGCAGTGCTATCGATACAAGTAAGGCTATTGCTACGATTGTAACAAACCCTGAGTTCAGCGATGTGCGTAGCCTTGAAGGGGTGGCACCTACGAAACATCCATGCTTGCCGATTATCGCTGTGTCTACCACATCTGGTACGGCGGCAGAGGTTACTATTAACTACGTTATTACAGATGTTGAAAAGAACCGTAAATTCGTTTGTGTTGACCCTCATGACATACCAATCGTAGCCATTGTAGATCCTGATATGTCCGCATCGATGCCAACTGGTCTTTGCGCATCTACCGGGATGGATGCCCTCGTTCATGCCGTGGAAGGTTATATTACAAAAGGTGCATGGGAACTTACGGATATGCTTCATTTGAAAGCTATTGAAATTATCGGTCGCTCCTTACGTAGCGCCGTGGCTGGTGACTTCGCAGGTCGTGAAGCTATGTCTCTTGGTCAATATATTGCAGGTATGGGATTCTCCAACGTAGGCCTCGGCATTGTTCACTCCATGGCACATCCATTGAGTGCTGTATACGATATCCCTCATGGCAAGGCGTGTGCAATGCTTTTAACAGCAGTATTGAAATTCAATGCTCCTGCAACAGGCGAAAAATATCGTGAAATCGCTCGCGTTATGGGCGTTCCTGATGTAGATGAAATGGATCAAGAAACATATCGTCAAGCAGCTATCGATGTAATCCAAAAATTAGCTGATGATGTAGGTATTCCTAAATCCCTTAGCGAAGCGGGCGTGAAACGTGAAGACATTCCATTCCTCGCTGAATCTGCTTTCAACGATGCATGTACACCTGGTAACCCACGAGATGCATCTATGGAAGAAATCATCGGTATTTACGAATCCATATTCTAAGGAATTTTAGGACTTGTCTAAATAACCTAATTAAAACTAGCCATCTCGTGTTAGAGGTGGCTAGCTTTGCGTTTGTAGCGTTGTCTTCTAATTAGATAACTGACGTTGTATGTAATCGTTTATTGAAAATGATGGTTTACATAAGTATACTAAGGATATGAATACATAGTTCGTGTACGAGTGTTTAAATTTTGGTTAATGCTGAGGAGGAATGGTATGAGGCTATGGAAATTTAATAAGCGCAGTTCTACCTTAGCAGATATGTCCATGAATCGTATGTTGTTGACGGAGCTCATTGCAAAGGGCGCTCTTGTGGGCGTGATTGCAGGCTTTTGTGGTGCTACATATCGTTATTTAATCCTTGAGTCAGAGCATATTCGTTGGCATTTGATGGATGACATTACCATGGAATGGGCCATAGGCTGGCTTGTGATGATGGTCATCTTTGCCTTTGTTGTAGATCGATTGCTCGCGTGGGCGCCACTGTCTGGTGGTTCTGGTATTCCGCAAATCGAAGGGGAAATGCTGGGCCTCTTTGATATGAAACCGTATCGGACGTTGGCTTCTAAGATGATTGGTGGCGTATTGACTGGGTTTGCAGGCTTTTCTGTAGGCCGTGAAGGTCCAGCCGTACAAATTGGTGGCTCTGCCGGCAAGATCGTGTCCTATTGGATGAATTCAGGGCTGCGTGAGCAGCGCATCTTGACCTCTGCTGGAGCAGGGGCGGGCTTAACGGCTGCCTTTAGTGCACCCGTATCGGGGGCTATGTTCGTCTTTGAAGAGGTTCATAAAAGCTTTTATCCGTACCTCGTTGTGCCCACCTTTGTGGCCACATTGATTTCTAACTATATTACGGTTAGTATATTTGGCCTCGAACCAGCTCTTGGATTTTCGGTTACCTCAGGTGTGCCTCTTGAGTACTTCCCTGTACTGCTTATGGTGGGCGTTATCATGGGGCTCTGTGGGGTGCTCTTCTGCCGTATGATTTTCGCATTTAAGAAATTCTTTGAATGGCTGAAATGCTCTCGATTCTTGAAATTAGCTCTTACCTTTGTGACTGTGGCCGTTATCGGCTATGATTCGCAACTTCTCTTGGGCGGTGGCAATGATCTGGTAGGGCAGCTAGCCTTTCAATCTCATGGCGTATTGCTCTTAGGGGGAATCGTATTAGGCAAGATTTTACTTACCACCTTCTGCTATGGCAGTGGTGCACAAGGTGGCATATTCTTGCCAATGCTCGTTATAGGGGCCTCAGCAGGTGCCTTTTGTGAAAGCTTGCTTTCATCTGTGGGTATTATTTCTCCTGATTTTGTACCGCAATTTGTTATCTGCGCCATGGGCGGTATGCTAGCGGCGGCTATGCGGACCCCGATTTTGGCGATTTTGCTCGTCCTTGAAATGACGAATAGCTTCTCTAATATTTATGCCATCGGTATCGTTACACTGGTGGCATACCTTGTGGCAGAGCTGTTAAAAGAACCGCCTATTTACGATTCCTTATTACAAGCCATGAGTGGTCAAAATAATTTAGAGTCTGTACAAACTTTCTTCCAAACGAAGGTACCTGTAGTAGCGAATTATACAGATGTACAATTACAAGACTTGGCCTTGCCAGATGGGACACTCATCGTAAGTATTCGTCGCAATGGAACATACATTGTGCCGTTAGGGGATGTAAAACTTGAACCAGGTGATGAACTACAAGTCTCTTGTGAGCGAGGGCGATTAAAAGCAGCGAAAGAATTTTTCCAATCGAATCAGTTATAGCAAAGAGCTTTTTTCCAATCTAAATAAAGAGAGGTCTTATTATGTTGGATAATATTATAGTGTTTTATATCTTCTTTACCATAGTTGGCTTTTTAGCCGCTATGCTAGGTACTATCATCGGTGCCGGAGGGGGCCTTGTATTTGTGCCTCTCTTTATGTACTGGTTTCCTGAGTGGTCTCCATCCATGATTGTAGGGACATCGCTCTTTTCCGTTATGTGTAATGCTATTTCTGGATCTATTGCATATATTAAACAGAAGAAAGTACTGATCAGTGCCGCTATTGTATTTAGTTTAGCGACTTTACCAGGTGCTATCTTAGGGGCTCAAATGTCTGGTTGGTTTTCTGGACAGGGATTTATGTTTGCCTTTGGGTGCTTTATGCTTTGTGCATCGGGGCTAATTGGATTTAAGAATTTTCGCAAAGGGGAGCGTAAGGAAGAAAGCCTTACCCTTGATCAGTTAACGTATAGCAAGCCTATCGGTATTAGCATTAGCTTTTTTGTAGGTTTTATCTCCAGTATCTTTGGTATTGGTGGTGGCCTTATCCATGTGCCTGCCTTGATTTATCTGATGGGATTCCCAACCCATATGGCAACGGCTACAAGCCAATCTATCCTTGCTGTATCTACAATGATAGGCGTTATAACGCATTTATTGGAAAATCATATCGTATTTAGTATTGCTATCCCTACTAGTATTGGCGCTATCTTTGGTGCCCAAGCAGGTGCGCGCATTGCAAAACGTCTGAAAGCAAAATCTATTCTTGCTCTTATGAGCGTGGCAGTCTTTGCACTAGCTGTACGTCTTATTCTTAAGTCTGGTATTTGGGGATAATATGGCTTATTTAATCATTAATAGAAATTTGAATACTATACTTCTTATGTTTTAGCTAGTGTGAAACGATAGATTTGATATGTTTACTATAAGCCCTCTAGTGGTTGCTCGAAAGAGTTACATCACTAGAGGGCTTTTTATGTGCTAGAAAATATTTAATAGGAAGTAGTTTAAAGGGTATGATTAAAAGTCATACTTAAATGTAAATGAGAATGGAAAAAATAGAGATAAATAAAATATACCAATTTTGTGCATAATTTTTGTAAACTATTTCCTATAGAATTATATGCGGTGTAACTCACGTTTTAAGGGATGTTTAGCATTAGTTTGTTGTAGCATTATGAATTAGCTAGATAAATAAAATGTTTTTATTTTAACATGTGAAGAAATGAGTACATGATAATGCCATTGAGATGCACTTTCAAGTAAAGAAATAAAAAAGCAGTGCATATCGAGAATTATTAGGAGAGATATAATTTATGCATAATTATAGTAGTGAGAATGAGAACGGCGTATACTAAATATAAGACAATATAAGATATATTCCTTAAGAGAGGATAGGAGGAAATATAAGTGAGTACGCTTAATAGAGATTATGAACGTTTTGCCAAGGAGGCAAAAGAGATTTGCAAAGATCGTGTCTATACTGATCATTTACGTCGTTATGCATATGGCGTTGACGCGTCTTGTTACAGTTATTTACCAAAGGTTGTTGTAAAGGCTGAGGATGAACGCGAAGTACGACGCCTTATTCGTTTGTGCCAACAATGTGGTACACCATTTACATTCCGTGCAGCTGGTTCTTCTTTGTCTGGTCAATGTTCCAGTGAAGACGTGCTTATCGTATGTAATGATGGCTTCAAAAAAATGGAAGTTATCGACGATGGCAAGGCTTTAAAATGTGAATGTGGTGTTATCGGTTCCGATGCGAATGATTTATTGAAACCATATAACCGTAAAATCGGTCCAGATCCTGCTACACTTGCAACAGCATTAGTAGGCGGTATTTTGAACAATAACTCCTCTGGTATGTGCTGTGGTACGGCTCAAAACTCCTATAAAACAATCCGTTCCATCCGCGTTGTATTACTAGATGGTACTGTTCTTGATACATCCGACAAAAAATCTATTGAACAATTCCTTCGTGAAAAACCTCAAATGGTTGAAGATATCTTGCAATTACGCAAAGAAATCTTGGCTGATGAAGAATTGACGCATTTGATTCATCACAAATACAAAATCAAAAATACTACAGGCTATGGCTTGAACTCCCTTGTTGATTTCGAAGATATTATCGACATCATCAATCACTTGTTCATCGGTTCTGAAGGTACATTGGGCTTCGTATCTGAAATCGTGTACAACACCGTTGAAGACGTACCTCATAAAGGTTGCGGTCTCATGTTCTTCAGCACATTGAACGATGCATCTCTTGCGGTTGTAGCCTTGGCTAATATGGGCCGTGAAAAGGTTGTTGCTGCAGAAATGATGGACTATCAATCCTTGAAAGCAGTTCAAACTCTTGAAAATGTACCTGACTTCGTTCGTGAAGTACCAGAAGGTACAAGTGCTATCTTGTTCCAAACTGAAAGCTATTCCAAAGATACTGTAGATGAAAATTTAGCTTTCATTAAAGAACAATTGAAAGATATCCCAACAGCTATCCCAAGCCTTTATTCTCAAGATCCTAAAGAATACGATTCCTGGTGGGCAATCCGTAAAGGTATCTTGCCTATCGTTGGTGGTCAACGTAGAAAAGGGACTACTGTTATTACCGAAGACGTTTGCTTCCAAATCGAAGACTTCACTAAAGGCATTGAAATGCTTACAGAATTATTCCACAAATACGATTTCGTTGATGGTGGTGTAATCTTCGGTCATGCTTTGTCTGGTAACGTTCACTTTAACATCACACCTGATTTCAGCGACCCTAAAGATACTAAGAACTTCGGTGATTTGGTAAAAGAAATGTCCGAACGCGTATCTGGTTTCGGTGGTTCTTTGAAAGCAGAACATGGTACAGGCCGCATGGTAGCACCATTTGTTGAAATGGAATGGGGTAAAAAAGCGTACGAAATTAACCGTCGCATCAAAGCTATCTTTGACCCTGAACGCATCTTGAACCCAGATGTTATGATCACTGATGATCCAGATGTGTACAAGAAAAACCTTAAAGCTCAATGCGTTATCGATGATGCTTTCACAATCTGTATGGAATGCGGTTTCTGTGAAAAACATTGTCCAAGCCGTAATTTAACATTGACTCCACGTCAACGTATCGCATTGTTGCGTGAAACTAAACGCCTTGAAAACGAAGGCAATTTCACATTGGCATCTGAACTTAGAAAAGGCTATGAATACTTCGGCGTAGATACTTGTGCTGCATGCTCCATGTGTAAAGGCCTTTGCCCACTCAGCATCGATACTGCACAAATCGCATTGTCCATGCGCCGCATCGACCCACCTGCACCTGAATTGGCTAAGAAAATCTATGATAACTTCTCCACAACACTTCAAATGTGTCGTGCTGGCGTGAGCCTTGAAGGCATTGCAGGTTCCATCATTACTCAAAAAGCGATTTCTAAGATTACTGAAGGTTTACATGGCGTAACAGGTGTTACACCATATGTTCCTAAAACAACTCCTAAAGCTAATCGCTACAAATTGAAAAACCGCATCAAACCAACTAACTTTGAAAAGGTTGTATACTTCAGTACATGTGCAAACCGTGCCTTCAAACCTAACCAAGGTTATGACGATGATCGCAGCTTGCAACAAGTTGTAGAAAGCCTCTGCAACAAGGCTCATATCGATATTATCTATCCAAAACATATCGAAAACCTCTGCTGTGGCTTGAGCTTTGAAAACTACGATGACGTTCATGAACGTGCTGTTAAAGACTTGCACGATGCATTGATGAAAGCATCTCAAAATGGTAAATATCCAATCGTGATCGACCATAGTGCATGCTTCAACCATGCTTTCAAACATATGCCAGACTTAGAAATCAACGATATTTCTGAATTCTTGTGCAAATACGTAGTACCTCATCTCGACATTGAAAAATGCGATGAACGCGTTATCGTACATAAACAATGTAAGATTAAATCTTTGAATAAATCTCAATACATTGAAGACTTGGCTCGTCTCTGCACAGACCATGTATTCAATATCAAATCCTTCGCATGCGATGGCTTTGCTGGTCAAAAAGGTTTCTTCACACCAGAACTTAACAAATCTGCCACAAAAGACCTTGCCGGTGAAATTGCTGAATACGGTGCAACACTAGGCGTAAGCTCCAGTTCCACATGTGAAATTGGTCTTGGTGAAAGCGGTGGCATCCCATTCGTAGGCGTTGCATTCCTATTAGACCGTTGCTCTAAAGCAAAAAAATAAGATTTATAACATTACCTACCATATAACGAAAAAGGACGAGTTGCGGCTCGTCCTTTTTTGTATATAGTTTTGGTATAATTGTAATGGTAATTAAAAACTATGTGCTAGTATTTAATGAATTATATGATAGTGCTATATAATGTAATGATAGTAAATAGTCAATTATGTAATTGTATTAAATGGCTAATATAGAGGTATTGTATGAAATATATTCTATTATGTATTTGTTTGCTTAGCTTATTAGGGTGTGGCACAGATACTAAGATCCAACAAGACACTAAACCTACAACAACAGCTAACGAACAAGTTAAAACAGAGCAAGATGCTCGTGTTATGGCCGCTAAGCAAGCTTTATCCTCTGGCGATTATGCTAAAACCATTGAGGAAGCATCAGCTTCTATTAAGGATAATCCTAATAATGCAGAGGCGTACTCCATCCGTGGCTTCGCTACAGCGTTAAATGGTGATACAGCTAAGGGCTTAACAGATACTAAAAAATCATATGATTTAGATCCTAATAATGTAGCGAACTATTACAACATGGCCATGGTGTATAAGTTACAAGGCCAATTAAATGAGTCTAAACAATGGTTTGAAAAGGTATTAGAAAAGGACCCTAGTAATACTTGGTCTGTATATGGTATTGCTACCATTTATGCAGACCAAGGGGATGATACTAAGGCCCTTGAATGGCTTGAAAAAGCAATTAACATTGATCCATCTGTGAAAACCGTAGCCGCTGAACAAGACCATTTTGAACGCTTTCACAATAATACGCGATTTAAAACATTAGTAGGGTTATAGTTTTGAGTAATTATGATGTAACCAATACAATAATTACGTTTAGATGATTGATAGTAATAGGATTGTCATATGAATAGTAAACAAATCATTCGCCATATTATAAAGTTAGTCGGCTTCTTGTATTGGTTCGTTTTCTTGTATCTCGCCGGTCAAATGCTAGGCAGTTGGTCGGACTTTATGACTCGGTACAATATTGAAACACCAATCTTCCTTACCTTTATCGTAGTAGTTGGGTGCATTGTTACGCCCTATTTGGTGTTTTATTGGAAAAAATTGAACCCTCATACTAAACCTCCATATTTAGTGCGCTGTCTTAGTTCCTACATGGATCATCTAGAGGACAAACATAGCGTGTGGTTTGATATACTCTATGTACTCAAACTATTGCTCTATTTTGTGACTGTTTTGTGGATGATCTGCGTAGGCTTGCTAACACTTGCAATCATTGCGTGGACTGTGGTTCTGATTTTACTGAGCAATTGATGATGTAAATTTACATTGTTTTCTCCACCAATGCTTCCTGTGCATTAATTCTATTTATATAAATCATATTAGTATATAATTAAGGTATATAAATTAGGTTGTATATTGATGAAAGGAGAGAATTCATCATGAAACCATTTGGTAAGCGGATTGCAATGGCTGTGGTGTGTGCGGCTACATTGACATCCCCATTTTTTTTGAGCGGTTGTAGTATGTCAGACCAAGGTACTGAACAGAGCCGGAAGGAAATTGCGCAACGGTCTGAGCAAGATCAGGTGCAGTTATTTAATCAATATGTAAAAGCTGTAAGCCGATTTAATCGCATGGTTGTAATGTTTGATTATGCGAATACGCCAACGCTTAACGATTTAAAAGCGGGGCAGCATTTAACTGTATTTAATGCACCGAACTTTAAGCAATTGCAAAAAGAATTAGAAGAGGCTAAGCAAGCCGGTATCCCATATGATGAAATGAAGGAGCCTTTAGATAAGCTGCTTTCAAAATTGAACGAAATTACACCGGTAGCGGAAGAGCTCGATGCATACTATAAATCTAAAGGGTATACCACAGATAACTATGCTAAGGAGCAACAATTAGGCCCTAAATATGTTCAGTTGTATGAACAATTTATTCCTATTTATGCTGACTTTGATAATATTATGCATAAAATCAATACGGATCGATTACAACAACGGTTACAACAATTGCGCGATGCAGGTAAGAAAAATGCAGCCGCTGCACAAGAGGTTTCTTTGCGACTTACTGCAGTCCTAGAAAAGCTAGATAGTGAAAAAGAACCAGATGTAAATGCTATCAATCAAGAGTTACAAGCTATTGGCGATTTAGCGAATGGTATTTCTAGCCCTAAGTATGACTCTGTTAAGACCTCTGTAAACTCTACGATTGGTGCAATCCGTACCTATATGGGATCCAAACAAGATAATGATTATAAACATATGGTTGAGGCCTATAACCGTTATATTTCCAATATGAATACAACCAATATGAATGAATTGGATCAATAAGCAAGCTAGAAGAATAGTGTGATAAATTAATAGGCATATATAAGATATAAAAAGAAAGCTGTATCGAATGAGGATATCATTTGATACAGCTTTTATGTGTTTATAGGCTAGATATAGTTACTAAAATGGTTATGAGATTGTATGCAGATGGTATAAGCTCTCTTGTATCTAACTAGTTTTTTCTGATGGTTGTAATTCGATTGGATAGGGAGAATAGCACGAGAGCTACCCAGATACAGCCAAAAGCGATGAGTTGGGCTGTGCCAAAGCTTTCACCAAAGTAGAAGATGGCCAAGAAAAAGCCCATGGTGGGAGATAGGTATTGTAAAAAGCCTAGTACGTTCAATGGCAAAAGTTTAGCGCCGTACGAGAAGAGGATGAGCGGAATTGATGTGGTGAGCCCTGCACCGATGAGAAGTAGGCCGGTGGATGTTATGTTCTCAAGAAAGACCCAGGAAGAGGTGTCGATGGTTGCTAAATACCATAGAGCTATCGGTGTAACAAGCCACGCTTCCAAAGCAATACTTGAAAATGGATGGATGGTAAGGCGTTTCTTTACGGCTCCATATAGGCTAAATGATACAGCTAGTGCGATGGAGACAATCGGTAAGGACCCTAGTTCATAGGTCATGATCGATACACCTAGTACGGCGATGGCCATGCTCAGTTTTTGGGACCATAGCAAGGTTTCTTTGTAGATAACGATGCCGAGCAATACGTTGAGGAGAGGGTTGATATAATACCCGAGGCTAGTATCGAGAACGTGTTGGTTGGTTACAGCCCAAATATAGGTGAACCAGTTGACGCTAATAAGAGTTGCCGCCAGTAATAATAGGCCGAACTGTGAAAGATGTGTGCGCAAGTGTTGAATATCGATGCGTAGTTGTTGGCGGCCCATAGCAAGGATGATGAAGATCATCCAAACACCAGACCAGATGATGCGGTGCGATAATACTGAAAAGGATGAAACTTGGTTAAGTAGTGCCCAATAAAGGGGGAGCAAACCCCAGATTAAGCAGCACAGTAATGTAGTACTGAGCCCTTTTTTGTTTATATCATTCATAATGCAACCTCCTCTTATTGATAGCATTATTATATCATGCTGAAAGCTGATAGCTGATAGCTGATAGCTGATAGCTGATAGAGTGTAAATGGTCGTGGATTTATGATGTAATGCCTGATTAAAATACATATGAGTTTTTATCATTTTATATATGCGTTAGTTATAACTTAAAATTTGTTACTTATGATTAACTGTTATGTTCATTGACTTTGTGAATAATCTTACACTATATTGGACTTAGAACAACGAATATAAAGAATAGGTGTCGCAAGACTTAATAGAGAAATCGGTACAAGCCGATGCGGTCCCGCCACTGTAAGGACGAGCCTGCTTTCAAAAATGTCACTGGAGAAATCTGGGAAGGCGAAAGCGAGGTGATGAGCCCGAGCCAGGAGAACTGCCTATTTGATAATCACCGTTATGTACCTACGAGCGATAGGAAGGAGATTGGGGTATGCTGGTTTCAGTGTTTTTTGGCGTACCTTTCAATAAGAAACCTTACGTGTCACTTTTGGGTGGCACGTTTTTTGTTGCCCTTGAAAGTGGCTGTTAAGCATATATATCAGGCTTCATAGTTAATGAATTGATGGACACATATTTGAGGTTGATGTGATCTAAATATAGGAAAGCTCGTGTGATGTATATGTATAACAATTCGCAGGTACGGTGCGCTGTTTCTCGGTATGGTTTCGAGTTGAAAAGGAGGCACATATATGTCTGACAAAAAGACTTCAAAGGATGCTGAACGCGATCTATTAGCTCCTGTATCCTTTGATGAATTTGAGAAACCTACGTATGAACAATGGCAGGCAGAGGTTGAAAAGGCGTTAAAGGGTGGCGACTTCCACAAGAAGATGTTCACGAAAACCTATGAAGGTATCACGTTGCAGCCAATTTACACACCTGCACTGCATGAAGAAGCAATTCCAAAGGGCGTATACCCTGGGGCAGGCGAGTTCCTACGTGGTACTAAGGCAAGTGGTTATATTAAAGACTCTTGGGGTGTATCCCAATATGTAGATGACTCTTTGCCTAAGGATGCCAATCATGCAAGTTTATACGAGATTGTAAAAGGTGGCACCATTCACAACATCCGCCTAGATGAAGCAACACGCCATGATCAAGATGTGCAAGTAGGCGCATCCGTTGGCGTTGGTGGTACATCTGTATCCACTATGGATGACTGCAAACAATTGATTGACCGCTTCAATTTGAAGGAAAATCCTTTGTACATTGAAACAGGTGCTTCTACAGCCATCTTGCTTGGCATGTTAGCGGCTACTGTGAAAGGCGCTAAAAAACAAACATCTGATTTGAAAGGTCTCGTTGGTGCAGACCCTATCGGTGTTTGGGTGAAAGATGGTGCTTTGCACATTTCCTTAGATACAGCCTTTGATGAAATGGCACATACTGTTGTGTGGGCTAAAGAACAAGCTCCAGAGCTTAAAACAGTGCTCGTGTCTGGTGATGTGTACGCTAATGGCGGCGCTAACGATGTGCAAGAGGTTGCTTATGCATTGGCAACGGCTGTATGCTACGTGCGTCAATTAGCACAACGCAACATCGATATTCACACCATTGCGAAGAGCATGATGTTCACATTCTCCTTAGGTGCTAACTTCTTTATGGAAATTGCTAAATTACGTGCCTTGCGCGTGCTTTGGGCTCGCATTATGGAAGCTTTCGGTGCCGAAGAAGCGGACCGCGCCGTTCATGTACACGGCAGAACATCTGCTTTCACAAAAACTGTATACGACCCATATGTAAACTTGTTGCGCAATACAACACAAGCATTCTCTGGCGTTGTAGGCGGTTTGAACAGCCTTGAAGTATCTCCATTTGACCAACCAATTCGCAAAGCGGACGATTTCTCTCGCCGTATTGCCCGTAACATCCAAGTTATGTTGCAAACTGAATTTGAGTTGCGCCAACCTGTGGACCCTGTAGGCGGTTCTTGGTACGTGGAAACATTAGCTGCTGAACTATGCGAAAAAATCTGGTCTGAGTTCCAAACAATCGAGTCTAAAGGTGGCATCATTGCCGCATTGAAAGAAGGCTATCCTCAAACTCAAGTGAAAGCCATCCTCGATGAACGCTTTAAAAACCTTGCATTCCGTAAGGACGTAGCAGTTGGTAACAATATGTATGCGAATATGACAGAAGAGTTACTTGATCCTAAACCAGAAAATCAAGAAACATTGTGTCAAAAACGAGCTGCTCAAATTGATGAGTACTTGGCAGGTGCAGAGGCTGATGCGGTTGTGAAAGCACAGGCTACTCTAGAAGCAAGTACAACAGAACCAGGTGCGTTGATTGGTCTTATTGAACTTGGGGCATTACAAAAATTGACAATCCGCCAAATCCGTAAGGCTTTAGATGCAGGCGATATTTCTTCTGAAACAATCGAACCAATTATTGCACATCGCTGGACTGAACAATTTGAAGCACTTCGCATGCGCACTGAAAACTATAAACAACGTACGAAAGATAATGTGAAGGTATTCTTGGCTAATATGGGCCCAATTCCTCAACACAAACCTCGTGCGGACTTCTCCACAGGCTTCTTCGAAGTAGGTGCTTTTGAAGTTATTAAAAATGATGGCCATGAAACAACGGCTGATGCGGCGAAGGCTGCCCGTGAAAGTGGTGCCGATGTTGTGGTTATCTGTTCCACAGATGATACATATCCTGAGTTAGTACCACCACTCGCTAAAGAGTTGAAAGAAACTATGCCGAATGTAACAGTTATTTTGGCAGGGGCACCTCCTAAGGACCTTGAGCCTGTATACCGTGAAGCTGGCGTAGACGACTTCATTTCCGTTCGTGCAAATTGCTACGAAATCTTACATACATTACAAGATAAGAAAGGGATGTGAGCTCATGTTTAAAAATCCAGACTTCTCCTCTCTTGGCTTGGGAACGCAGTCACCAACATCTCGCGATGCATGGCTTGCTGAACTTCAAAAAGAAACAGGAAAAAGCTTTGAAGATTTATATAATACAACAATGGAGCAAATCCAACTAAAACCTCTCTATACAGAGATGGATTATGAAGGGATGACACACCTTGACTATATGGCTGGTGTACCTCCATTCTTGCGTGGACCTTATTCTACAATGTACGTAACTCGTCCTTGGACAGTACGTCAGTACGCTGGTTTCTCCACAGCAGAAGAATCCAATGCGTTTTACCGTCGTAACTTGGCAGCGGGCCAAAAAGGTTTGTCTATCGCCTTTGACCTTGCCACACACCGTGGTTACGACTCCGACCATCCTCGCGTAGTAGGTGACGTTGGTAAAGCGGGTGTTGCGGTAGATTCTATCCTCGATATGGAAATTCTATTCTCCGGTATTCCTCTCGACCAAATGTCCGTATCCATGACAATGAACGGCGCCGTATTGCCTGTCATGGCGTTCTATATCCTAGCTGGTGAAGAACAAGGCGTTGATAAAAAGGTTATGGCTGGTACAATCCAAAATGATATCTTGAAAGAATTCATGGTACGTAATACCTATATTTACCCTCCAGCTACGTCCATGCGCATCATTGGCGATATCTTTGCTTACACATCTCAGTACATGCCTAAATTCAACAGTATCTCCATTTCTGGCTACCATATGCAAGAAGCAGGCGCTACTGCAGATATTGAATTAGGCTACACATTGGCCGATGGTCTTGAATACATCCGTACCGGTGTAAATGCAGGCCTTCACGTAGATAAATTCGCTCCACGTTTATCCTTCTTCTGGGCAATCGGTAAAAACTACTTCATGGAAGTAGCGAAAATGCGTGCAGCTCGTATGTTGTGGGCTAAGATTATCAAGAGCTTCGGTTCTGAAAATCCTAAATCCATGGCTCTTCGTACACATAGCCAAACATCCGGTTGGTCTTTGACAGAACAAGATCCATTCAATAACGTAGCTCGTACATGTATGGAAGCGATGGGTGCCGCTTTGGGCCATACGCAATCCCTACATACCAATGCGCTTGACGAAGCCATTGCATTGCCTACGGACTTCTCCGCGCGTATTGCTCGTAATACTCAGCTTTACATCCAAGACGAAACTAAGGTATGTAAGGTTATCGACCCATGGGGCGGTTCCTATTATGTAGAAGCCTTGACTGATGAATTGATCCGTCGTGCTTGGGGTCATATCCAAGAAATCGAATCTCTTGGTGGTATGGCGAAAGCGATTGATACTGGTCTTCCTAAGATGCGTATCGAAGAAGCGGCAGCTCGTCGCCAAGCTCGTATCGATTCTGGCCGTGAAGCAATTATTGGTATCAATAAATATCGTCTAGATAAAGAAGATCCATTGGATATCTTAGACGTAGATAATACGGCTGTACGAGAAGCGCAAATCCGTCGTCTCGAACAATTGCGTGCTAACCGTGATGAAGATAAGGTTCAATCCTGCCTCGAAGCGATTACAAATGCTACAGAATCCGGGGAAGGCAACTTGCTTGCCCTTGCACTTGAAGCAGCTCGTGCTCGTGCATCCTTGGGTGAAATTTCCTTTGCTGTTGAAAAGGTTTGTGGCCGTCATAAAGCAGTTATCCGCTCTATTTCTGGCGTATACTCCAGCGAATATGAAGATGATGATGTCATCAAAGAAGTTCGCCAAATGGCGGATGATTTCGAAGAACTCGAAGGTCGTCGTCCTCGTATTATGATTGCGAAGATGGGCCAAGACGGTCATGACCGCGGTGCCAAAGTTATCGCTACATCCTTCGCGGATATGGGCTTTGACGTGGATATCGGACCTTTGTTCCAAACTCCAGAGGAAACAGCACAAGATGCGGTGGATAATGACGTTCATATCGTCGGCTTCAGTTCCCTTGCGGCAGGTCACAAAACATTGTTACCTCAACTTGTGGAAGAACTCAACAAACGAGGTCGTGGAGATATTTTGGTTGCCATCGGTGGCGTAATCCCTGCTCAGGACTATGAGTTCCTACGCGAACATGGCGCAGTGGCTATCTTTGGCCCTGGTACAGTCTTGCCTGTAGCGGCTAAAAAATTGCTAGAAACATTGACTAGCCACGTTCAAGACGAAGGCAATGACTGATAATAAACGGCCTACTCCGGATGAATTGCGCAATGCACAGGACGCTACTTTTACCACTGGTGAAGGTAAGGCGCCAGAATTAGGTGTAAAAAACGCAAGCGCCGAGGGTAGTACCTACCGTCCGGACTGGGTACCAGAAGATGCGAAGAAAGATGATACCTTTGCGTGTCACGTGATGAAAGGCGTCAAAGAAATGCACGACGGCCTCTTATCTAGCTCCGCGCATCTGGCTCCGTCGGTACGTCCCGTACAGCGGCGAAAGAAGTTAACTGTCGCTGATTATGTACGCGGTATCGAGCAGGGGGACCGCGTTATACTTTCACGGGCTATTACGTTAGTAGAAAGTAATAATAAGGAACACTTTAAATTAGCTCAACAAGTATTGCAAGCTATATTGCCTCGTACGGGCAAGGCGTTGCGCATCGGTATTACTGGTGTGCCTGGGGCCGGTAAAAGTACATTTATTGAAGCCTTTGGCAATATGCTCATTGAAGCAGGTTACAAGGTAGCCGTACTTGCTGTAGACCCTACAAGCCAAGTCACAAAAGGCAGTATTTTGGGCGATAAAACGCGGATGGAAACATTGACGAAACATCCTGATGCGTATATCCGTCCATCGCCAGCAGGTGGTACACTAGGCGGTGTAGCTCGTAAAAGTAGAGAGACCATGCTACTTTGCGAGGCTGCTGGGTACGATATCATTCTCGTCGAAACCGTTGGGGTCGGGCAAAGTGAAGTTACCGTGCGTTCCATGGTAGACTTCTTTATGCTCATCGTCTTAACTGGTGCAGGCGATGAATTACAAGGCATCAAAAAAGGCGTTATGGAGCTGGCCGATGCTATTGTGGTCAACAAGGCTGATGGGGATAACCTCAAGCGCGCTCTCATTGCTCGTAGCGATTACGATCGGATGTTGCATTACATTCGTCCTGCTACGGAAAAATGGAAAACCCAAGCCTACACATGTTCAGCAGTTACAAAGGATGGCCTCGATGAATTGTGGGATGTAATCCAAGAATTTGCTGAACAAGGTAAAGAAAATGGCGTATTCTTAAAACGCCGTCAAGAACAATCCCTCCGTTGGGTACGCGATATGATTGACGAACACTTGCACAACCTATTCTTTAATAATGTCGTCATTCAAGGTCGTATGGGCGAAGTGGAAGCAGCCGTTTTAGACGGTGAAATGAGCGAATCTCAAGCCGTTGAAGAATTAATTGGTGTTTTCGACAAGTCCATTAAATGAGTAAATAGCTACATACCTATTTGATAAGTCTGCATAACTTATCTATTAAGACACTCCGATTAGCTATCATACTGATTTAGACATATAAGATGTATCCAGAAAAGGCATAGTATCTAACTACTACAGGTTTTAACCAATAATAGTTTCGATACTATGCCTTTTTATATGCCTATAAAAGTATATTCATGAAATAAATTTCATAATATCTATGTTTTATGCTTTTGTTAAAATCATATAAGGTATATAATTTAATCATAGATTATTACTTGTGTGTAATTAAAAAGAGAGGGTCATTATGAAACCACTAGTAAAGAAAATGCTAACAGTAGTATTGTGTGCATCTACTCTAACAGCACCATTATTCTTGGCAGGGTGTAGTGTTTCTAAGGTTGCGAACGGTGTACAGAAAGGAGTTCAGAAGGCGCAAGAGCAAGATGTTAAAGTATTTAACAACTATATTGAAGCAGTTAGCGATTTTAATGACCGTGCTCTTACCTTTGATTTTGCACATACACCGACAATTCAAGGTTTAAAAAGTGGACAACATTTGACATCCTTTAGTTCACCAGATTTTAAAGAGTTACGAGAAGATTTACAAAAAGCTAAAACAAAGGGTGTTCCTTATGATGACATGAAGGAACCTCTTGATAAAGTACTAGCTGTCTTGGATCAGATTGTACCTGTTGCGAATGAATTAAAGTCTTACTACGAGGCGAAAACATATACGACAGACAATTATGCTAAGGAACAACAGTTAGGTCCAAAGTATGTTCAATTGTATGAACAATTCTATGCGGTATATCCTACATTAAATGATATCATTCATAAACATAATATAGAAAATCAACAAGAACAGTTAAAAGCATTGAAGGATGCAGGTAAGAAGAATGCTGCAGCAGCTCAAGAAGCACATCTCCGACTTACTGCTGTTCTAGATAACTTTGAAGGTGGTAAACCAATCGATGTGAATGCGGTTAACCAAGAGTTGCAAGCTATCAGTGATGTGGCCAATTCTGTTAATAGTAAAGAATATGAGCATACAAAAAAATCTTTAAATAAGACTATTGGTGCCATTCGAACATTTATGGCTGCACAAAATACGGAAAATTATAATGACATGATCGAAGAGTACAATGATTTGATAGGCGATATGAATAATTTAGATGTTAACAAACTCGATAAATAATATCTAATCGTATATATTATTTTATGAAATGTTAGGAGAGGAAGATTAAAATGAGCAAGAAAATGTTATTACCCGTTGGTGTAGTTGTTCTAATTATAGGTATAGTTATCTTGTTATTAAATCCAGATCCAGCTACAACGAATTTGGAAATTGCAAGAAATGCGACTAATGCACGAGAGGCAGCTAAAGCCATTTCTTCTAATAATCAAACTTATGCTTGGATGTATTCCATTGGCATGTTCTGTAGCGGCTTCGGTTTATCCTTAACAATCGGTGGTATACTTGTAAAATTCCTTAAAAAAGACCAATAAATCATAGGATACAATGGTTATGCTATAGTTAAATCATGACGAAATTAAGGTCCGGCAAAGGAAAAATAGAAGTAGAGTAGAAGCAGAATAAAAGCAAAATTAAAGGCTATACTAATATGTGTATCATGATTAGTATAGCCTTTTTTTGTCCCATACATATTTTTAGATGCCTTAAAACGTGATATAATAAAGGTTATTGGGGCCTAAAGGGTGAAGGCTTTTGGAGGTTAGTATGAGTAGCATAGCGCATTTATTTGTGGCTGGTGGATTTGTTATGTATCCGCTAGTAATTTTTTTGCTCGTTGCATTAATGATTGGCATTGAGCGTATCGTTTTATACCGTAAGTTTACAAAGGACTTGCGCCGCTTTAATAAGGTATTAGAAAAGAACCAAAGCTGGGTTATGTTGCCGAGCATATTGGAACGAGATACATTGGAGTTAGGCTCCTTATTTGCTCGTGCTATTCGCAGCGCTAAGAACTACAATAGCTTGGAAAATCGTTTGCAAGATATCGTGTCCTATGCCGATGAGCGATTAAAACGCGGCCTTAGCTGGCTTAGCATGATCGTAACAATGGCTCCACTATTGGGCTTATTGGGTACCGTGCTTGGTATGATTCGCGCCTTTGCTGTCGTAGGCGGCGATATTGGTGCGCCTACCATCATTACTGGCGGTGTATCCGAGGCCTTGGTGGCAACGGCGACAGGCTTAACGGTAGCCATCATTGCACTTGGCTTTCACAGTTACTGTGCGGCAAAGGTAAACGATTCTATTGCTACATTAGAGCATGAGTGTGGTAATATCCTCGATGCGTACAACGAGGAACATGATATATGAGACGACGCACATTAGGGGTTAAAAAAGAACCGACAATCATGATTATCCCTATGATCGATATCGTATTCTTTTTATTGGTATTTTTCATGGTGGGCACGCTGTACATGAATACAGAGCAGCAAATTCCTCTAAATTTGCCATCTGCATCTACTTCTACGGCAAAATCTATCGAGCCTATTACGATTACCTTAACTACAACGCATACGTTATATATCGATAATCAGGAGATTTCTTCGGAACGCTTGGCGGAAGAGGTGCGGTCTATCGTTAAACAAGCACCGCGACAAGCCTTTGTTATCCGCGCATCTAAGGATGTATATTACAGCGAGGTTATCGCTCTGTTAGATATGCTCAAGGTAAATGGCGCCAAATATATTAGCGTCGCAACGGAACGGAAGTGATTCTATGTTTGAATCGCATTATTTGAAACCGTTCATCGTGTCCTTAGGCATTACGACGATACTCGTATCTGGGATGGGGCTTTCCTTGCGAGGTATGGCAGGTACTGGTGCAGCTCATGATGCGGCTGAAATTAGCTTTGACTTGCCTGATGATAGTGAAAGCAGTGTAGAGGTGACTGAACCGACTCCACAACCTGAAGAGAAGGTAGCACCAGTAGAGGCAGATCTTGAACGGGCAGCACCAAAACCTCAATCTCAGCCACAACCTGTGATGAAGGAAGTGACACCTGGTGAAGATGAACGAACTAAAACATTAGATACAAATGCTAGTACACAAGGGCAGCGACGAGAATGGGCTATTCCTAAAGCCATTGAATCTGAAGCGGCTGGTGTAGAGCAAGCGGTTGTAACTCATGAAAAACAATCAAAACCGAAAGAGGTAACTATGGGTAAGGACGTTACATCTGACCCTGATGCCGATGGTGATGGTCGAACAGAAGCGGCTGATTTATCATTCTTATCCGATCTTGCGTGGAGCTTGTTAACACCAGGCCAGCAAGAACTATTGCGTCAGCCCGCTATCAATCCAAGCGCCTATCTTCGCCGTGTTCAAGAACAAGGGGCGAAATCTTCTGTAACGGGTACTGTTACGGTGAAGGTAAACTTTGGTGAAGATGGCCATGTCATCGTTGCTCAGAATACACCGCGCATCGTGGTAGATGGTGTACCGCCTGATGTAATGGAAGAAGCATTGCGCATTGTTAAAACCAGTGGCAGCATCGTCAACAACTCTGGACGTATACAAACCTTAACAATCCCTGTTGTCATGGGACAATAAAGAGGCATATCACATACGCATGTATGTAAGATATGCCTCTTTTGTTATGCTTGCTATTTTGTTTTGCAGAATAATTTTGAGTTCCTATAGGTATGTAATTTATGTAGTATTAAATATTTGTTAATCTTGATTAGTAAGCATTGTCTTAGTGGAGTTGAATACCGCAAGGTATACGATAGCGCCACCGATAAATAAAGTGATTTGCATAGGTGCGCTAAATTGATCCACGCGCCATAATGCGAAGGCGTAGAAGAACATTGTTACTAGCATGATGAGGAATGCAATGATAACGCGTACATTGGT
>OIFU01000367.1_pt1 | contig 23769 bp, 8 predicted proteins | sample 1582141 | NCBI WGS metagenome assembly OIFU01 (sample SAMN07501047, study PRJEB24779) | human gut metagenome | isolation source: stool | host: human infant | place: USA: Pittsburgh, PA
GCGGAGTTACCACGGTAGTTACCATAACCAGCCATGATTTGAGTTGGTTCTAATGGATCGTATTGGATAGGTTTCAACGCTGCAAGGGCTGCGCCTTGTGCACCTACACGACCGATTTCTTCACCCAATTGATCAACGCGTGGGTCATGACCGCCGCCTTGTACGGAAAGATCATAAACTGGAGCGCCATCAGCATCAGTAGTTTTGTTGATTGCTACAGTGTTATCGTTGGATGTAACTTTAGTCAATTGACCTACAGTTGCAACGTCAGTTGTTGCAGTACCAGGTTTTACATTAGTGATTTTGTTATCACCCATATTGAGGTTACCACCAGTGATAGATAATTCATTAGGACCAAAGTTCATTGTAGGACCACCAGCTGTAGTATTATTGCTAATGGAAGTAATACCTTTAAGATCGCTATTCAATGCATATGTTACTTGGTGATCATATTTGTTATCACCATTAATAGCATCGTGACGGATGGACAAGTTGTTACCAGCTACGAATTTAGTACCTTTTTCTACAGAATTAGTAGCTGCTGCAGTTTGAGCATTTTCTACTTTACCAGTACCTTCTTTGTTTACATCAAGGTTGAATGCTTTACCTTGGATGCCACTAGTATCAACTTTAAAGTTAACTTTACCATTAGCACCTGTAGTAATCGCTACGGAATTATCGTCAGATGTGAAATCTAAGCCATCCGCTAGCGTTGTTTTCTTAGGAGCTTGGCTACCTGCATCAGTAGATGTGGAGGATTTATAAGAAATCTTAGTCACATCTGCTGCCTTATCAGGATCATATGCAACATCATATGTTGTCTTATGCGGAGTTGTAGTGGAGTCTGCAGTTACTTTAATAACACCAGAACCTGTTACCTCTACAGCTTCACGAGCTGCATCTTTAACTGCATTTTCAGATACGGATACTTCATACTTAGCATTCTTATCACCTGTATTTTTACCGTCAGCAACAGAAATATCAGCAATATTTCTATCACCAGTCAAGGCTTTTTTAACAACACTTTCAGTAGATGCTGCTGCAGCAACAGCTTGATTTAATTGATCTACATTGACAGCATCTGTACCATCTGTACCAGGCGCAACATTTTTAATTTGATTTCCACCATTGTTAAGACCATCTTTAGTTAAAGATACAGTCTTAGTTGGATCAGCTGGATTCTTAATAGTCATACCATTACCACCAACTGTTGTGTTGCCATTTTTGAAACCGTCGTTGTTGATAGTTGTATCACCAGTTTTTACGGAACCATCATTACCAAGATCAACATCTTTGTTCAATGAGTATTCAATTCGAGTACCATTTGCATCACTAGTTTGTTTAACAGTTAAGTTGCTAGTAGCATTGAAGTCTACTTTATTACCATCCTTAATGGTTTTAGTTGTGGCACTATTATTAGCAGTTACATCAAAGCCATTCATTGTGCCAAGACCAGTACCTCTGATTTCGAGGTTACCAGCTGCATTTTTAGCTACCGTGATACCATCTTTACCAACAACATTCACTTTGCCATTTGTAGCAGGAACATCAATACCATTAGCTTGGATAGTCCACAATTGATCTGTAGTAGCTACAGTTTTTGTAGTGCCACCATTAGTTGTGAAAGTAATGTTATCACCATTGCTTTGAATAGTGTTACCACCAAGTTGGATGCTATTCAAACCTTTAAGGTCTTTGTTCAATTTAACAGTTAATGTATCAGTACCATCTGCTTCTACTGCGATGTTATCTTTTGCAGATTCAAATTTAGTCGTACCATCAGACAATACTACATATTTTTTACCTGTTACAGGATCAACCGCAGTACTTTCTTTTGTACCTTCACCTTGAACTTTCACTAAAGAACCAAGTTTTTGTTTGTTTTCAGTGGATTCATTGTTACCAGTGAATTTCAAACCATCATCCATCGTAGCAACTTCACGTTTAATTGGGTTGCCATCAGTATCTTTCAATGGATTACCATCTTTATCTTTTGGTACGTATACGATACGTTCAGATTGGTTATTATTGCTAGCTTCTGGTTTGTAAAGTGTTTGTGTACCATGATCTGTTGTAATATCTACACCACGACCATCTTGACCAGCAGGGCCTTGAGGACCGGTTAAACCGATTGTACCAATGCCGTCTTTACCAGAGATAGAAACAGCATCTTTACCGTCTTTACCAGTAATACCAACTTTACCGTCGATACCATTTGTACCAGGCATGCCAGGAGCACCAGTTACACCTTGCGGACCAACGATTGTTACACCATCTTTACCTGCGATGCCATCTTTGCCATTTACAACAACTTTGTCTAAATTAGTAAGATCTTTATCCAAGGAGAATGCAACAGATGCATTACCAGCAGCATCGTTAGTTTGGTTTACAGTTAAGTTTTTACCAGCTTGCATTGTAACAGTTTTACCATCAGCAATGTTTTGAGCTGCTGCAGAACCTGCTGCTACAGTACCTTCAGTAGCAGATACTTTATCGGAAACAATATTCCAAGAAGAAGCACCTGTACCACCAGTATTCAATGCGGAGAAGTCGATAACAGCTTTAGTATCATTTACTACATTACCGTTACCATCGTTGTATGTCAATGTAACAGTTTTATTTGTTGCATCGTATTTGTATACATTTGCAGTGCCTGCAGCATTAGGTGTACCACCTGTATTTTCATTAGAAGTATTAGGCACAGTTGTAGGTGCAATATGACGTTCGTTTGCTTTCAATGCATCAGCAGTAGATTTCAAGTCGGATACATTAACAGCTGCATTTGGAGTACCAGTAGTTGTATTAGCAGCAGCATCCAATTTCGCTAAGAAATCGCCACCAGTTTGGTTTTTAATAGCAGAACCTACGTTATTGATAATCATGCTACCATCAGTTGTGCTTGTTTTACCTGCAGGAACTGTATTAGGATTTTCAAAGGATGCAATGATATCGCCACCAGTATATTCTGTACCATCAGCTTTATAGAATTTACCATCAGATTTCTTAGTTAATTTTTCTCCAGATGGAGTTGTATAAACAACTGGGGATACTGCGCTAATAGTCATGGAACCGTTAGCTGTTGTAGGTGTTGTAATAACAACATTATCACCCGCTTTTACGTTAACCTTACCATTGACAGGTTTAACATCAGTACCATCACCTTGGATTGTCCAGATATCGTCAGTAGTTGCTACTTTCTTAGTTTCTGTAGTTCCAGTAGTCGCACCAGGTGTTGTATATTCAATACGTTTATCTGTTGGGTTATAGGTAATATTAGTTGTGCCACCAGGTGTTGTATGATCGCCTAATTCAACTGTCTTAGTTTGTACAGAATCCAAACCTTTAAGGTTTTTGTTCAACTTAACAGTTAATGTATCAGTACCATCTGCTACAACAGCGATATTATCCTTTGCAGATTCAAATTTAGTTGTACCGTCAGATAATACGATTTCTTTCTCACCCGTTGTAGGATTAATAACTGTAGTACCTTCTTGAGTACCTTCACCTTGAACTTTAACTAAAGAACCAAGTTTTTGTTTGTTTTCGATAGTTGTATTATTACCAGTGAATTTAAGACCATCGTCCATAGTTGCTACTTCACGTACAATGTTTTTGTTATCAGCACCTTTAATAGGGTCGCCATTAGCATCTTTTGGAACATATACGATACGTTCTGCTTTGTCAGTATCAGTATTATGAGCTGGGTCACGGTTTACAAGAACTTGTTCACCTTTAGCAGATGTCATGGAGATATCTGCACCATCACGGCCATTGATACCATCTTTACCATCTTGGCCTTTAGGACCAGTCATACCGATAGAGCCATCTTTACCGTTAAGAACTACAGAAGAACCATCTTTACCTGTTGCACCAACAGAACCATCTTTACCATTAGCACCATCTTTACCCGCTACGATATTGTCGGATAAGGAGAATTCTACAGTAGCGTTACCGTTAGCAGTGTCATTTGTTTGTTTTACTACTAAGTTTTTACCAGATTTGAATTCCACAGTTTTAGTATCAGCAATATTTTGAGCAGCTGGATTATGTCCATCACCAGTAGCACCACCGTCTGTAGTATTAGCAGAAGACTTAATATTCCAAGAGGAAGCACCTGTACCACCAGTATTCAATGCGGAGAAGTCGATAACAGCTTTAGTGTCATTTACTACATTACCGTTGCCATCGTTGTATGTCAATGTAACAGTTTTATTTGTTGCATCATATTTGTATACATTTGCAGTACCTGCTGCATTAGGTGTACCACCTGTATTTTCATTAGAAGTATTAGGCACAGTTGTAGGTGCAATATGACGTTCATTCGCTTTCAACGCATCAGCAGTAGATTTCAAGTCGGATACGTTAACAGCTGCATTTGGAGTACCTGTAGTTGTATTAGCAGCAGCATCCAATTTCGCTAAGAAATCGCCACCGGTTTGGTTTTTAATAGCAGAACCTACGTTATTGATAATCATGCTACCATCAGTAGTGCTTGTTTTACCTGTAGGAACTGTATTAGGATTTTCAAAGGATGCAATGATGTCGCCACCAGTATATTCTGTACCATCAGCTTTATAGAATTTACCATCAGATTTCTTAGTTAATTTTTCACCAGATGGAGTTGTATAAACAACTGGGGATACTGCGTTAATAGTCATGGAACCGTCAGCGGTTGTAGGTGTTGTAATAACAACATTATCACCCGCTTTTACGTTAACCTTACCATTGACAGGTTTAACATCAGTGCCATTACCTTGAATTGTCCAGATATCATCAGTAGTTGCTACTTTTTTAGTTTCTGTAGTTCCAGTAGTTGCACCAGGTGTTGTGTATTCAATACGTTTATCTGTTGGGTTATAAGTAATATTAGTTGTGCCACCAGATGTTGTATGATCGCCTAATTCAACTGTCTTAGTTTGAACAGAATCCAAACCTTTAAGGTTTTTATTTAATTTAACAGTTAATGTATCAGTACCATCAGCTTCTACTGCGATGTTGTCTTTAGCAGATTCAAATTTAGTACCATCAGAAGTTTGAATTTCTTTAGTACCACCAGCAGCAGTACCTTCTTTAGTACCTTCACCTTGAACTTTTACAAGTGTATTAAGCTTGTGATTATTTTCAGTAGACTCATTATTACCAGTAAATTTCAAGCCATCATTAAGAGTTGCAACTTCTTGTTTACCATTCTTATCTTCGTATACAATACGAGTCATGCCATCTGTGCCGTTATTGCCATCTGTGCCATCAACACCTGCAGGGCCTTTTTCTACTTGAATGTCAACACGAGTTGTATTGTCTTTACCGTTTACACCATCTTTACCATTGATACCAATTTTACCATCTTTACCGTTTTGACCACTTACAGTCACAGTTTCAACATCAATATCCTTATCAAGGGAATATGCAACCTTTGTGTTACCATCAGTATCATTAGTTTGAGTAACAGTCAAGTTTTTACCCGCTTGCATTGTAACGGATTTAGTGTCAGCAATGTTTTGAGTATCATCACCAGAATGTGTACCTTCTGTAGTGGATACTACATCAGATTTCAAGTTCCAAGAAGATTTTGCTACCGTACCTGTACTAGCAACATCAACAGTATAGATAGTTTTAGTACCGCCATCTGCTGTTGTTTCTGTACTTGTTGTTACTGTCGCAGCATTTTTACCTTTTACTTCAACTGTGTTATTCAACAATTTTTTCGCATCTGTAGATAAATCAACAGTTACGTCAGAGCCATTTGCACTTGTGGAGATGTATTTACCATTATCGGCGCCAATTACACCAAAGCTTAAACCATTAGCTTTGTTCAATGCTTGACCATCTGTAGCACCAGCATTACCAGTTAATTTAACAGTATTATTGAATTTTTGGTCTACATCGTACAATTGGCTACCATTTACAGCATCTGTAGATGTGCTGCTAATAGTACCAGGAGCTACGTTAGTAATTTTTTGATTACCCGCATCGATACCATTTTTTGTAACAGATGGACCACCACTAATTGTAAGACCATCATTATTAACTTTAGTATCACCAACAGTCAAGGAACCAGCATTAGTAAGAGCTACAGTGTCCTTCAAGTTGAATTTAACAACGCCATCGTTACCGATTTCTGCTGTAGTATTTGTACCATTAGTAAAGTCTAAACCTTTATCTAATTTAACTGTTTTATCACCAGAGCCATTAGCTTTGTAAGTCAATGGGATTTGTTTAGCTGCTTTATCACCATCGAATGTTACTGCATAAGTAGTATTATGGCTAGCTGCATCGTCAGTAGGCGTTACAGTAATAGGGTTATCAGTGTTACCACCATTATTTACTGTCACTGCTTCACGAGCTGCATCTTTAACAGCATTTTTAGAAACGGATACTTCGTATTGAGCACCAGGATCATTTACATTTTTACCGCCTGCAACAGAAACATCAGCAATATTAGTATCGCCAGTTGCAGCTGCTTTTTTAACTACACTTTCAGTAGAAGCTGTGCCACCAGCAGTTGCACTTACAGTGTAAACATCTTCACCATTAGCACCTAAAGTTTTGTTAACACTTACATTTGTACCAGCTTCTACAACAGTTTTAGCAGCTTTCAATTGTTTATAGTTAACAGCATCAGTATCATTAGTACCAGGAGCTAAGTTAGTAATTTTGTTGCTACCTAAGTCTAAGTTACCACCAGTTACATTAATGGAGTTGCCACCAATTGTCATTGTTGGACCACCTGCTGTATTAGCAATAGATGTAATACCTGTCAAATCGCCAGCTACATTTACTTTGTATGGATTAGCAGTTGTACCCGCACCAGTTACTGTTGTATTTGTACCATCAGTTACTTTTGTTAAGTTTGCACTTACTGTGTAAGTTTTTTGACCTGTAGTTGCATCAGTTGTATCAGTAACAGTTACGTTGTCACCAGCTTCAACTTTAGAACCTAGACCAGTGATTACTTTTTTACCTGCATTAGTGATGTTGGAAAGATCATCTTTCGCAATACCAGAGATAACAGCTGTATCAGCTACGTCAGCATTGTTACCATCAACATAGTTCAATGTAACTGTGCCATTACCATCAACAGCGTAGTTACCAGGTTTAACATGACGTTCTTTAGCTGCTACTGCATTCAATTGGTCAACATTAACAGCATCAGTGCCATCAGTACCTTGAGCTACTTTAGTAATTTTATTACCATCTACGCTCAAGTTACCGCCGGAGATAGTTGTGCCACCAGCATTATTCAATGTGATTTTGGAAGCACCATTTTGAATGCTTTGAATATCTTTAAGAGTGGAGCTCAAGGAATATGTGAATTGTTTACCAGCTTGGTCTAATACAATGTTTTTACCAGCGCTGAAAGTAACAGTGTCGCCAGGGCTCACTTTTTCAGATGTAGTACCGTTTGTAGTACCACCATTGTTCAAGGAAGTTACTTTCCAACCAGAGGCATTAATTGCATCAGCTACATTTGTAGTTGTTGCAAGACCATTTGTAGTAGGCGCTACTGCTTTACCATCAGTGTTAGCTGTAATAGGATCACCAATTTTAGCTGTTACTGTAATACCAGTAGCATCAGCAGATGTGGAAATAAAGTTTGTATCACCTTTAACTTTCAATGTACCATCTTTCAACAATACATCGCTGTTACCAGTATCGCCAGCATATTTTAAGTTAACGTTTTTCAATTGAGCTACGTTAACAGCATCAGTATCTGCAGTACCTGCTGCAAGACCTGTAATTTGACGAGTAGCAGTTAAACCATTACCTACGGATACAGCAGCTAATGTGGATGTACCAATTGCGCCAGCTTGAGCACTATATTTGTTTGTACGATCAGATGCTGGATTGTAACCTTGTACACCTGCTGCAGTAGTTGTTACGGATTGATAACCAAGAGCTACACCACCTGCAATATTAGCAGTTGTATCACGACCAATTGCAGCCGCATTTTCAACACTTGCATTAGCAGCCCAACCAAGAGCACTAGCACCTTCTTTAGTCGCTTGAGCTGCACGACCAACTGCTGTTGCACCAGCTGCTGCAGTAGCAGTAGTATCACCAGTACCTGCACTAGCACCAGGACCAACCGCAGTAGCACCTAAACCATTAGCAACTGCTTGTGTGCCGAATGCAGCACTAGAATTGCCGATTGCTTGAGCAGTACTACCGATAGCTGTAGAGTTATTACCGATTACTTTAGTTTGTGTACCAATAGATACGTCATTATTACCCTTAGCATATGCTAATTGACCCATAGCGAGTACACCACTACCATCAAGTGCTTGTGCGCCAACACCAATAGCAATAGCAGCTGCAGGTTCAGGTCGACCATTTTTCATAGTCACCTTACCACGAGCAATAGTTTGAGTTGCAACACCATTTGTATCAACATTAGTAGAACCAATTGCAATAGATTGACCTGTACCAGCTATAACGTTGGAACCCATTGCAAAACTATCTTGACCTTCTGTAGTGTTGTTATAACCAATCGCAATATCACGATCATCTTTTGCTTGAGAGTCTACACCGATAGCAATCGCTGTACCACCAAGACGACCCGTAGGAGTAGTAGAAGCAGACCCAGCTACTAGATTATTACCAATAGCAACAGAGTTAGCACCTACTGTATTAGCCGTGTTAGCAGAACCATCAAGCTTTTTATCTGCCCACAAGTTAACAGCGTTGCCACTATTATTAGCACCCGCTTGTACAGGTGTACCCATTTGTGCAGCAACACCTACCATAGCCAAACCAGCTAATACGCTAGCAAGAACTTTTTTCTTACCACCATTGTTTTTAGCAACTTCAGATACTACAACGTAGCATTCTTTAGATTTGCTCCAAACTACTTTAAAAATCTTATTCATATTTCTATGAACCCCTTTCTTAGACTAGACACAATTACAATCCTTATATAATACGTTTAATAAATTGAAAGCTATTTCTTACACACATTTTTGTTATTCTGAGTAACTTTCATTTATTTTTCATTTTGTGTCATAAGTAGAATAACAGATATCGAATTATTTGTAAATAGTTTCCTTCATGTTTTCATCATGATTTTTTCGGAAGTTGTTCAGATATTTATAAAAATTTAAATTTATATCGTTTTATTACACATTTTTGATGTGTTTTTTAATATTTTACGCTTAATTAATCAAATATATTCGATATGTAGATTACAATATGGGAATATTTATTACCATAATTAATAAACAACCCGTTTATACGTTTATCCTCATCTACTCCTTTCGATATTTTAATCTTATATTCATTTTTCAGAATATAAAAATAAGCCATAAGCACTACAGTAAAATAGCGCTTATGGCTTGTTATCTGTACATCTAGCACAGTATATCATATATGAATATAAAATGAATGTATCTTCAGTTACATTTTAATCATTATGGATCAGTTTATTCTTGTCCATACATGAGTATACAGATACATTAGTATCTTATTCTACCCACACTGTATTATGACGCCTTACAATACTGAGCATCTTGTCCCTTACCGTTGCGGTTTCTTCTAAACGATGCTTACCACCATACCAGGCCATCGGAGCTCCTGCTAAACGGAAGGTAATCTTACCGTACGCACCACCAGAGCTATGTTCCGGTTTGTTATACCCCATGTCCACTGATACACGCGGTGTGAGTTGCAATTCAGATCCAAGGCGGAAACCATTTTTATCCGCTTGCCGTTCTTGGTTCCAATGATACCCTTCTACATACACTCTAGCCCAGCGAGCGTTCTTAAAGGTCTTACCATATTCCACAGTATATCCGTTAGATACTCGTTCTAAGGTGTGAAGATTTACATCGAGCACACGCTCATCTGACGCTGCACCATACCAATTGAAGCGAAACTCGCTTTCACCAGACATATATTCAAGACCTGCACTAAGGCGATCATGGTGACGCAAGAAGCGGTGATCATAAAAGAGATGCGCCCCATAGAGACGACGGTCATCCTTACTAATACGGCGATAGCCTACACCCATATTGAGGGTTGTACCAATATCTGACGCTCGAGATATGCGTTGTTGCGTAAACCATACATCGCGCGAAGTAGTATCATAATGACCTAAGGGTTGTACTGTTTCTATCGAATAGAGTGGTTTCCATCCTTCTTGAAACTGAAAGCTCAAGGTAGTACGTCGCATCCACGGTTTCCCTTTAGATCCATACATAGCATTAGACACATTAGACATGGCCACCGCATTGATAGCTCGGTTCACCGCATCAACATTGCTGTACTGCACAGTCTTAGTATCTTGGCGATTCATGATGAGTGGCCCGCTTTCACCAATCACATGGTCTGGCGTTGAAGCTGGCGTAATATGAAACCCATTAGAGGCTGCTTTAAGACGAGTGTCATGACTATCTGTATGTACAGACACTACACCCGTATCATTATGTAATTGTTGTTTTTCTGCCTCCGCAGAGCCTACACAACACACCAAGACTCCTAAGGCAATACACACAATACGTTTCATTACTCTCTACACATAATTCTCATGAACTTAAAATGAAATATGTATAAGTGTAACGAATTATAGTTACCATTGTCAAGGATGTGAATAGACCACTATATAGGATACAAGTAGATTACATATAATGTATATATATAATAATATACTCTATATATAATATAGAAACATATTCTGTTTAGTAGAGGAATTAAGTACGCTGTATCTACAAAAAAAACAATCACAAACCCTTTATTAATTACGATTCTCAATGTTTATAAATGTTCTACACTCCCCTATAAATATTTTTACAATAGTACATAAAACTTTCTTTAAATATGCATATATGGTGTATTTTTACCACATATTATACAAAATATTCATTTACAACATGAATATTTCGTATTATTATGAACCCGTAAGTGATATGAAAGTTTTGTGAAGTCCTAATATGCAAAGGAGTGTATTGCGATGAGTAAGAAACATTTTGTATTAACAGGTATTGTGTTTTCTGCATTATCTATAGGGATTGTATCGGCGGCGCCTGTAGCACCTGTAAACATTGTAGAAGACAACGGCAACGTAGGGGCTGTAGGAACCACGTTCACTAATGATGGCAATGTTACGCTCGGTAGAGGTGCCGGTGCCACAACTAGTAACCACCAAGTAGTAAACAATGCTAATGCCAACGGCAACAATGTAGCCATCGGTGGCTTCGCCGGTAACCAATCTAAAGGGGGCGGCAATATTACCTTAGGTGGTAAAAGCTTCCAAAATGGCACGGGTGATTTAAATGTCATTGCCGGTGCAATGGCAGCAAACAATGCAAAACTATCAACGTCCATTATCATGGGTACCCAATCTGGGGAAAAATCTGAAGGGGAAAAAAATGTATGGCTCGGTCATTACCAAGGGGCCAACAGTAAGGCTACCAATTCCGTTCTAATCGGTTCTGGCTCCTCTGTAAAGGGGAACTTCACCCTCGGTATTGGGCACTACACCAATATTAATGCCAATAAGGGGCTTGCTATTGGTTCCTTTAACACCTTAACTAGCAACGCCACCGAATCCGGTGTATTCGGCCAAGGCCAGTACGGCAAGAATGCTATCGACGCGAGCGGCTCCTATAGTATTGGTAACTACAACCATATTTCTGGTAACAACACCTTCGTTATGGGCAACAATGTCACAACATCCTTAGAAAATGCAGTAATCCTAGGCAATGACTCTACAGATGGAGACGTTGTGAGCACATCTAGCTATACCTTTAACAATGGTAAGACTGTAAACTATGCAGGCACTACGCCTATCTCTACTGTATCGGTAGGCGCTAAAGACAAGGAACGAACTATTACAAACGTAGCAGCTGGTCGCGTTAGCGCTACATCTACAGATGCTATCAATGGCTCCCAATTATATGGAGCTCATCAAATGATCGATTATGTAGAAAATGAATCCAATAAAGGCGATGCTCGTGCCGCAGCCTTAGCAGCTTTACACCCTATGGCATACGACCCAGACAATCGCATTCAATATATGGCAGGCTATGGCCACTACAAGAACGCCAATGCCCTCGCCCTCGGTGTTGGATATTACCACAGAGATAATCTATTATTGACTACAGGCGTTACACTTAATAGCCATATTATGGCAAACGTAGGTGTTACATACAAGCCTGGCAAATCTCAAGTAACGAGCCACAGTCAAAACCTTGAATCTCGTGTACAAGCTTTAGAAACACAAAACAAAGAACTTCAAGAAACTGTACATCAACTCATGGCAAAATTAAACAAATAATATAATTCAGCCATGACATAGTATGTAAACCAAATTATGTAACGCAAACTATATTGTTCCAAACTACAGTTTTACACTACAAAATCTAATTACAATCCTAATTACACACAAAAACTAAGAACTGCACCTTATATTCTAATTGTTTATAAGGTGCAGTTCTTCTTTATATGCTATACTATGTTCAACATTATGTACTAAAGAAATCATCATAGGGGTAGTATATGAGCCAAAAAGACAGCGAACAAATAACAGATTTAAAAGAAACTACAATCATAGCAAACAATCCAGATATATCTGAGGAATTACAGGTCAATATAAATGAGGTAAAGGATTCATATGATTCCTTCCTCTATGTATCCAAACCATTTTCTAGTACGAATATTAACAATTTACAAGCTAAAGCTAAACTATACGGTCTTAATCCTGCGCCCCTCAAGGGTGCCCGCATTCTTGAGTTAGGTGCATCCTGTGGGGGCAATCTCATCCCACAAGCGCTGTACTATCCAGAAGCAACTTTCACAGGCATCGACCTATCAGGTGTACAGGTACAACATGGCAATGAGATTATTAAATCCATAGGCCTCACCAATGTGACCTTATTAGAAAAGGATATTCTCGATATTGATGAAAGCTTTGGCACCTTTGACTACATCATCGTTCACGGCATTTGGTCCTGGGTACCCGATGTAGTTAAGGATAAAATACTAAGTATTTGCAATAAAAATTTATCTGATAATGGGATTGCCTATGTCTCCTATAACACTTACCCAGGATGGAAACGCCTAGAGCAATTACGGGACATTATGTTATATTCAGAAAAACGGGCGAAGGATCAAAATCTATTAGAGCGTACATTATATACAAAAAATGTATTAAAAATGGTAGCAGATACTATGAACAGCGATGAACGGTCTCGTACGCAATCGAATTATAAAATCAGTAATATCCATCGTGTACTGAACTCTAGCGATTATTATGTGGCCCATGAATATTTAGAAACCTTTAATGATCCTGTATACGTATCTGACTTCATAGAGCGCGCACAGCAGCAAGGATGTGCCTATATTGGTGATGAAGTACCGCAACGGTCCTTTATCTCATGGCTTTCAGAGGATGTGGCAGATAATATTAGAGCCTTATCTAATGGCAACTATATCGATAAAGAGCAGTTCTATGACTATGTGTATGATACACAGTTCCGCATGAGTCTCTTAACTAAACAAGCCAATGAGTCTGTTATCAATCATGATGAAACGGTAACGATGGATATCTTAAATAGTCTATATTATGTGGCTAATTCGGCCAACGAAAAAGGTGTTCCATCGGACTGGACCAATACCATCTACATTGCCATCAAAGAGATAATGGATACCGCTAAACAATTCACGGTACAAGATATTGTAAATCATATCAACAGATCCTATCCTGGTTATATCATCGATAATAACCAACTGTATCAGCGCCTATTGTACCTTATCATCTTTGGTAATCTTAATATTTATGGCGAATCCTATCCTCTCACTCCATTTGTTGAACATGAAAGCTATATACCTGAGCCTTTCATTAACTATTTAAAAACACTCGTCGAAGATGGTGGCACCCAATATACAGCTCTTGGCAATATGTATAATCAAATCGATGAAAGCATCGATAATGGTCTACTATATGTTGCTACATTACTATCAAAACCTACTTCACGAGAAACCTTAATACAGACTATGGATAACGATAACCTAACTGTACAGCGCACGACTAAGGACGGCTATACATATAAAGTACCTACAGAACAATACCTAAATGAATCTCTACTTCGTTTAGAATACCTTGGGTACTTTAGAAAATAAAAAATACATATATAAAACCCACTTACTACTTTTTAAGACAGTAAGTGGGTTCTTTCACTATAATCAATAATTTACTTAAAGATTTCTTCTAATACGTTTAGGCTTTGTTGGCATGACTTTATACCTCGAATTTTCCTTGTAAATAGTCGATAGCCAACCTTTTTTTATTACTTCTCAAATCAAAATCAGCTAACGAATTAACTATAGTAGATAATGTTTGATCTTTCGTAGTGATATAAATTTGTTCTGGTGCAAATAAATTAATATTAAAAAGCTCTAAATTATGGGATGTAACAATCAATTGACCACAAGTATTAGAGTTAGAGTTGATAATATGATTGAAGAGCAAAATAAGAGATTTAGTGCTGATTGATGCATCTAGCTCATCAATTAATACCGTTATACCATTATGAACTTGAAGAAGCGATGTAAGTATTGCCATAATACGCTTTATCCCTTTTGATTCATAAGCTAATGGTAGTTTTATAGGACCTTGTTCTCCTAAATCACGCACAATATACACATCATATGTAACAGCCTCTTCCTCTGCTGTAGTTCTTTTTTCTAATTCAATTGAAGAAATTGTTCCATCCAATTGAGCTAAAATTTCTAATGTTAAATCCTTATTATCCTCAATTAAAATTCTCTGTTCTTCATTAATAGTTATATTAAATCGTTTAACATCAGGATTAATGAAAGGATCAGTAATAATACTGATAGATTTTATAGTATCTATAAAATCAATATAAATATCGCTAATAAAATCTTTTATCTTTGAAAGAATAGTTGCAGTTGATTTGCGAGAATAAATTTCTGTAACAGCATCCTCTAAGACATCACTGGATAAGATATTATCTTCAAATTTATATATAATTTTATTATTCTGTTCTAACTTTTCAGATAATACGGTCTGGTTTTTATCAATAACTAGAGAGTATTGATATAAGTTTTCTTGTTTGGATTCTACTGTTATATTATATTGAATATGATTTGACAATATATTAAATAATCGATTATTAGAAAAAATCTTTTCATCTTTAATAATATGAATCAAAGAATCTATAGCATGCAATAAATTAGTTTTACCGACTGCATTATTACCAAATATAATAGTAGATTTAGCAGGTCGTGATTCACTTGTCAATATATAATTATCTTCATATTTAGTGCCTTTAATTCTTTGCCCACTGAAAGCACAAAATGTTAACTCTTGTCTTTTTTGTATCGATGCAAAGCCAGCAACAGAAAAATCAATTAACATAGTATTTGCCTCCTTTTTCTAATTATAACACCTAAGATAGTCAAAAAAAAGGTTTATCTTTAAACTAAAATTAATACAAAAGAACCCTCTTATTAGGAAACATACTAGATTTATCCTACATTCAAAATGATGATAGGATGACCTCAAGTTTCCTTAAGAGGGTTCTTTTGCATTGTATTTAAGAAGGTTAGTATATTATATTCGGACCAGGTCTAAATATAATAAGATAGGCCATATACTTATGTTATACAGGGGGAAGTATAGCATCCGTAAGGATTGTAATTGCATGATAAAAGGGGAAGTTGCATATGGATGCTACGTATATGTATAGATAGATACGTTGTATATATGTAAGGGGTAATATATGTGAAGGAAATATATATCTATACAGACATACAGCTATATGGCCATAATTACAGTATATAATTTACATTCGAAAAATTATGTGTCAACGCACATACTTTATTATTTGTAATGGATAGGCATGCACAAGGTCTCATGACCTTATGCATGATTGCCTATATTTTAGAATTTGTGCGTGAAACCAGCGTTTACGCCCCAGTCTGCTTGGAGGTCACCAGACAAACCTGTGGCAACATCAGCAAATACGCTATTGTTGCTATTGAAGCCATAACGACCACCGAAGGCAAGTTCAGTCCAAGTGCCTTTAAGGTCTTGCTCTGTTAGTTTCACAGCTGTGCCACTAGAGAATGCAGTTTTTACATTGCCTGTGAAAGTATGACCTGCAGCAAATCGTGTATAGATATTGCCATTGCCGAATTGTTTACCCAATTCAAGACCAAGCTTACCAGAAGTGCTATTCACACCAGATTGGTTAACAGATACATTATCTACATTGAAGTTACGACCACCGAAGTGTGTAAAGTTCAATTGTGCTTGTGGTTCTACATAGAAACCATTAGCGTATTTCAATGTTTTACCGTAGCGAACACCGATGCTGTATGCATTAGACTTTGCATCGCCAGACATGGCTTCACCAATTTCATTACGCGCTGTAAAGTCATTAGATACACGACCTACTTGCGTTTCTACATGTACATATTGATCTTTGCCAAGGTCTTTCAAAACATAGGCACCAACGGAGAAGGATTTAACCTTACCAGAACCATCGAATACATAGTCTTCAGAACCGCGAAGGTAGGATACTTGACCACCTACAGTCCAACCACGGCTGATTTTAGCATCATAACCGCCTTGGATACGTGTGTAATCTGTAGCTGTGTCGATACCGCTGCCAGAGTAGCTGTATTTACCGCCACCGATGCGAGCCCAAATACCAGTTGGTTCACCTTGTTGCAATACACGAGGACGGTACATATCGTCAGCTACTGTACGCCATGCATTGAAATTACCTACTACAGCGGAACGAATACCACGCATATGAGGTGTATCGTACGCACCACGAACAACAGGATTAGGATTTACTGGTGTAGGTGTAGGTGCTGGAATTTGAGGTTTAGGATCTGGAGTTACTGGTGTAACTGGTTTAGGGTTTGGAGTTACTGGTGTAACTGGCTTTGGAGCTGGAGTTACTGGTGTAACTGGCTTAGGAGCCGGAGTTACTGGTGTAACTGGCTTAGGATCTGAAGTTACTGGTGTAACTGGTTTTGGATCTGGAGTTACTGGTGTAACTGGTTTTGGTTCTGGAGTTACTGGTGTAACTGGTTTAGGGTCTGGAGTTACTGGTGTAACTGGTTTTGGTTCTGGCACCACATAGGAGCCTTGACCATTACCGTCTTTCCAAGTAATATCGCCTTCTTTTTTATCTGTAGTCAACGCTTTTTTGTAACTAGACACGATGCCTTTAGAAGCGATGGATACAGTACCAGAAAGGTTTCTTTCACCTTTTACATAGTTTTCATAATAGAACTTGTGGGCCAAATTATCTAAAATCTTGTTTACATTGCTTTCAGAAGAAGTATCAAGATTATCACCTGTTACATAACCATGCACACCAGAGCCAGTTGTAGCAGATTTCACGATGAAGTTACCGCCCTCGATATCAGCCGCATCAAGACCAGTTTTTTGAGAAGCTGGTTTACCGAAATTTAGACCAGTACTTGCGCTCATATCATAAATAACATTGATATGACCATCTAGCTTGTTAACATGAATGTCGCTACGAGAATCTTGGGAAATGCGGCTAAAACCTTCACGTGTACGAGTGCCTGTGAGGGTGTTAATGCTACTACGAGCCTCTTTACCATCGATCATGAACGGCTCTAAGCCACCCATATTATCATGGCTCCACATACCTCCATCAAAGGTCATATTGATCTCGCCACCTTTATCCTCTAAAGTATTCACTGCTTTACCAGAGAATTGGTTAGGACTATTATGAGCACGACCAAGACCGATATTGATAACAGATGGTTGCTGTTGTTGGTATGGAGGCATTGTTTTATCAGTTACGAGCACATCACCTTGCATGTTCAACGCTTTATGTTTTACAGTACCTTCATCATCAATGCCGATGTTAATTTTACTATTATACGCAAAAGCTAATGGATATGGAGACGTCCATGGCGCAGTAGTCACGTCCATAACACCGCCATCTACTTGGATAGAACTATTATCTAGCATGCCTGTAATGAAAGCTGGTTGACGATAGCGTTTAGGTAATTTATCTGCATTAGGAGTATCCAAGGAACCAATTGTAACTTGACCACCATTAGACGCTACTACACCATTCACAGTCGCATTCCCAGTACTTTTAAATTTACTATCTGCAGTAGTTGCAAAAATGCGTCCCTCAGAATTAAGACCTGCTGCAGCCCATGTACTAGGCATAGCCATCGTAGATGACAATAAAGTCATCATAACAGCAGATAATAAAAATTTATTTCTTGCTCTCATCCTCTTACACCTCAACTATAAATACAATTACAATCACATTTGTGAAAGTTCCTTCATAAAAGAATATATATCCGTAGGTTGATTTATTAGTCTAAATAGACAGAAAAGATAGATATATACTCACTTTATTAAGAACTCACATTCAACACTTTTAAAATATGTTTAAAATATTACACTATTTTTTGTGAATTGTAAATGAATTTCTCAAATTTTATTTAAAATAATTTAAAATATTAATAGATGAGTTATAAAACTAGAGTATAAAAATAAAAAGACAGTGACTAAATCACTGCCTTTTATTGGTAAAAACTATATGTATTTATCCGTATTTGACGATATATGATATAACCCCTATAATATAAACAGATAGCCAAGCGAGTGGTTCCGTCGGGCTCATCTCAAAACTATAGTTAATTGATGAAATGGCCTTTCAGTTACCTAATTATCCAAGGATAACGAAGGGCTATTTGTCTTTTCCAAGACAAATAAGAGCCACAAGTGCACCAAAGGCAATGACAACAGTCATTGCCTCTAGAATTATCATGATCAACTCATAATCACTCATAGACAACCCTCCCTTCATTAAACGAAGAGAGGCCCAACCTCGCCTGACTATCCTAAGTCAATTATATGGCGAACATATAAGCGAATCAATAAGAATCTATTTATAGAAATATATGAAATTATATAAGTAAAAGGAGCTGTAACAAAACAGCCCTCTTAGTTAATAAGCTATATATAGTATTTATCTGTATTTGACGATATATGATATAAACCCTATAATATAAACAGATAGCCAAGCGAGTAGAACCGTCGGGCTCATCTCAAGGATTAATTACGTGATGAAATGGCCTTTCAGTTATCCAGTTACTGGTAACGAAGGGCTATTTTTTTGCCCAACCTCGATTGACTATCCTAAGTCAATTATATGGCGAACATATAGACGAATCAATAAGAATCTATTTATAGAAATATACGAAATATATTATAAAGACCCCATGTATTAGATTGTTAAATCTAATGCATGGGGCTCTTTTATTCTATGAGTACTATATATTTATATAGTACTTATGACCATATACTGTATAGTATTTACTACCATATACATTTATATAGTAACTATTATATTAGAATTTATGTGTAAATCCAGCATTTACAGACCAGCCAGCTTTATAGTCACCGGATAGACCTGTGCTAATATCAGCGAAGATACTATTGTTTGCATTGAAGCCATAGCGGCCACCGAATGCTAGATCTGTCCAAGTACCTTTCATGTCTTCGGATGTGTATTTAGTAGTAGCACCACTTGTGTACGCTGTTTTCACTGTACCAGAGAAGGCATGGTTCACGCCAACGCGAGTATAGATATTACCTGCGCCAAATGTTTTACCAATTTCAAGACCGAGACCACCTGCTGTGCTGCTCACACCAGATTGCTCTACATGCATGCTGCCTGCATTGAAGCTATCCCCACCAAAGTGAGTGTAGCTCAATTGTGCTTGTGGTTCAATGTACGTGCCATTTTGGAATTTCACAGTTTTACCGTAGCGTGCGCCAATTGTGAAAGCATTCGCTTTAGTTTCACCAGAAAGGCTTTCACCAATCTCATTACGAACTGTGAAGTCGTTAGATGCACGACCGACTTGAGACTCGATGTGGATGTATTGGTTGTTGCCAAGATCTTTCAAGCCGTACGCACCAACAGCAAAGGCTTTTTCTTTACCAGAGCCGTTGAATACAAAGTCATCGTTGCCGCGAAGGTAGGATACTTGACCACCTACAGTCCAGCCGCTACCTGTTTTAGCATCGTAACCGCCTTGAATACGTGTATATGTTGTATCTGTGTCGATACCGTTTGCATTGAAGCTGTATTTACCGCCCCCAACGCGAGCCCAAATACCTGTTGGTTCACCTTGTTGCAATACGCGTGGACGATACATATTATCTGTCAATGTTCTCCAACCGTTGATATTACTCATGATGGCAGAACGAGCGCCGCGCATATGAGGAGTATCAAAATCACCTAACACAACATGAATATGACCGTTGTTCTCAGGCTTAGGAGCTGGAACTGGTTTAACTTCTGGCTTTGGAGTTGGTTGAGGTGTTGGTTTTACCTCAGGTTTTGGAGCTGGAGCTGGCTCTGGTTTCACTTCTGGTTTTGGTGTAGGTTTTACTTCTGGTTTAGGAGTCGGTTTAACTTCCGGCTTAGGCGCTGGAGCTGGAACCGGCTTAACCTCAGGTTTTGGAGCCGGAGCTGGCTCTGGTTTTACTTCTGGTTTCGGTGTTGGTTTATTTTCACCATATACATATTTACCTTGACCATCTTTATCTGCTTGCCAAGTAATAGCGCCTTCCTTAGCATAACCTTCAGTCAACACCTTAAAGCGTGCAGACTCAGCACCATTAGAAGCAATGCCTACAGTACCTTGAAGGTTTCTTTCACCATTTACATAGTTATGATAGTAAATCTTGTGAGCCAAATTATCTAAAATTTTATTTACATTATCCTCACTAGATACATCAAGACCTTTTTGACTAGAGAATACATGGGCGTACGCATTAGGTGCCGCACTTGTAATATGAATATCTCCCCCCCAGAAAGACTCTGGAGTCAAACCATTATAGATTTTTGTTGGTGTTGTATTTGCTGGATCTTCTGGAGTGTCATACTCATCATTTATATCGTAAAAGAAGTTTACATGACCTTCTAACTTATCGATATAAATTTCATTGTACTCATGTTGAATTACTGCATTCGCATAGTTACGATTCTTAGAGCCTACAAGTTTATGTACATGGCTAGGTTGCGTACTACCACTTAAATTGCCTTCATGTAAACCAGCTTGGTAGAAATGATCCCAATAACCATAATCGCCAAGAAATACATTAATATGGCTTGGATGTTTAGCATCTTTATCTGCTAAATTAAATGCTAAACCATCCCATAGTGACAATTTACCATCAATACCAATATTAATCTCAGACGCATGATTTGGATCACTTTTAACAATAACATCACCTACTAAAGATAAGTCCTTGCCGATAAAATTGCCTGTATTACCGTCTACACCAATATTAACAGTACCACCTTGAGCTACTGCAATAGGAGTGCTCATAGTATGAACATCATAAGCGCCTTCCTTAAGAGTAACAGTACTGCCACCTTTACTGCTAATAAAAGGCTTATTATCATGGCCAATATTAGCCACGGCTCTATCAATAGTAACTGTACTACCAGTATCTGCCTCAATCGTAGATACTTTGTTTGTCATTGCACCAGCCGTAAACTTCCCACCGTTATTTGCAGTAATATGTGCACCAGTAGGTGAAGTAACTAATGTACTCCCCGCCATTGCATACTGACCTACAGAACTAGCAATCGTCAGGGCAATTGCCAAAGATAAGTTCGTTTTACTCACACGTTTCATAAGAACCCTCTCTCTACATACTATAAACTATTATTAAATAATTTAATTATAATTTATAAATATATATTTTGTAAATACGAGGAAAATTTGTCACATAAAACGGCGCACCAATACAAAAGAGCAGTAACTACAGTTACTGCTAACGTATATGTATATATATTTTTGTATATTTCTATATATAGATTCTTATTGATTCGTCTATATGTTCGCCATATAATGGATTTAGGATAGTCAAGCGAGGTTGGGCCTCTCTTCGTTAATGAAGGGAGGGTTGTCTATGAGTGATTATGAGTTGATCATGATAATTCTAGAGGCAATGACGGTTGTCATTGCCTTTGGTGCACTTGTGGCGCTTATTTGTCTTGGAAAAGACAAATAGCCCTTCGTTATCCCTAGATAATTAGGTAACTGAAAGGCCATTTCATCAATTATTTATTCTCTTGAGATGAGCCCGACGGATCTACTCGCTTGGCTATCTGTTTATATTATAGGGTTAATCTTATATATCGTCAAATACGGATAAACGATACTATAGTACACTTATGAATACCAAAAGGCAGCGATCATCTCGCTGCCTTTATTATTCCTATTATTTACGTGCCACACGCATAGCGGCCATCATACCTGGAGATTTCCAGACGGATTGGCCATTGTCTGAAACGAGTTTGTTGTTATAGTAGAATACATCTGCATTGTAATAATTACTATCGCTAGATGTTACCTTATAGCTAAGACCAGATGTCGTATATACGGTAAAATTAAGTACATCCCCTACTCTCTTTACAGAGTCTTGGTCTACATACCAGCTATTGCCGTTATAGGTCGTAGCATATACATCGGTACGAGCTTCAACGCCTTGTGTATTAATACCGATCAACACGAGTAGAGCCGCTAACATATATAAGAATTTACTCATTAGAATTACCTCCGTTTTATCGTTGGAATACTTGCTTATTATATCAAAAAACGGTGAGATTCGCATTAAAATGACCCCTTCTTCTCCATCCACGATTGACTACTTTCAATGTACAACGTAATGCGATTCATAATAGGTTTTTCTATGAAAGCTAACCGCATATAGTCTACCACCATGCCAACTATGAAAATGAGTGCCACCACAAGGATCGCATATAGTGGTAATAAAGCAGAATCGTAATACTGATAGGTACCGAATATATTGTCCCACATATGAAGGAACAGCTTATTATAGTGCAGTAAGTAAATCCCGAAGGTCGTAGAGGCAATCGTATTGATCCACGGATGATAGGTGATCTTGGCTTTCAAGAAAGTAATAAATAAACCTATACCAAGTAGTAGCTGGAAGAAGCCATACTCATTTTGGGTAAAATAGAAAATCATATCTGTCCTACGAGCTTCCCAAATTTGTGTAGCTTGAAGCTGCTAGAAACCATGAAGTATCCCGTTATCATAACGAAGGCTACTACACCAGCCTTGCCGCCAAGCCCAAAGACTTGGAGAAATACCTTATTAAACGTTAACTCTGGCGTAAAGGGAAATGTTCCGTGCACACTGAAATGGTGCATAATAATCAGCACCATCGAAACAATGCGCAATAACTCAATATTGCTTTCTCTCATGCGCTCAACCTCTCATTCTATAAACCTCAAATATCTCTCAAAACTATAAAATTGGATACTACCAAACTCTGATAACAAGATGATAAAGCCCAATACCTATATAATAGAGAAGTTATATGCATCTTCATCTATAACTCCATTTATGATAATTTCAATAACTATATTAGAACTGAATATAATATATAGCAGATACATACCCCATAAAATACAAGATATATATGAGAATGTTGTGACATAATTTACGCATATATATATATTCATGCCCAAAAGAATATAAGTATACGAAAAGAATATAAGTATACGAAAAGAATCTAGGCAAACTAACAGAATCTGGGCATATAAAAAGACAGTTGATTCTCATCAACTGTCCTTTTAGTTTGTAAATTAGAATTGATATGTAAGGTCTACATGATAAGACAAATAGCCCTTCGTTATCCTAGGATCGCTATTAAATTCAAGTCACATCTTAGGCTTTAAATATAACACCATT